>Ga0209167_10000011_pt1 | contig 282931 bp, 236 predicted proteins | sample Coa_R1_9_FD_187154 | JGI IMG/M metagenome (GOLD analysis project Ga0209167, IMG submission 187154) | Surface soil microbial communities from Centralia Pennsylvania, which are recovering from an underground coalmine fire - Coalmine... | ecosystem: Environmental > Terrestrial > Soil >...
TTGGCGATGCGCGGCGGGAGCCATGCGTGCGCGTCGTCGAGGCCGCGCGCGCGCAAATCGGCGGCTCCGGCGCGATGCAATTCGAGCAAACGCGCGTAGCGCTGGCGCGGCGTGCCCGCGTGCGGATCGGCGAGCAAATACATTTCGCAAGTAAGGCGCGCAAGTGCGGCCATGACGATCTTTTGTCCTTTTGCCCCGCCGCAATTCCCTTCCCGGCGAGATTCGTCCGCTGAATCAGCCGGGGCGTCTTCGCAAAGCACAAGTTTGCTGACGAAAATCGGGTCGCGCAAATCGGGAAACGGATAGTCGAAACCTTGCGCGTGATGCATGGCTAACAGCGCGTCGAGATCCGCGTCATTATATTCGCGCACGCTCATCAAAATACTCGGTGGCGCAGGAGCGGATTCACGCGCGCGAGCTTTTCGGCGATGGTGAACGTATCATCGCCCGCGCTGACACCGAGCGGCGCGAGAGCGGCAGCGGCGCGTTCTGAAATGGCCGTGCGCGCCAGTGGATGCGGAAACGCTTCAACCTCGGCGTCGTTTTCGAGCGCGATGTGCGCGGCTTCGTCGGCGGTAACCAGAACAAAGATCGCCTCACTGCGATTTGCTTGAGATAGCTGTGCCCCTGAATTCGCGGCGTCCATGTCCGCAAATGGCGGCGCCGCAGAAGGCCTCAGGTCAGTTTGCGCAAACTCACCGCAAACGGGACCTGAGCTACACGGTAAGTTCGCAGTGCTCTCCGCTGCACGCAGGATAATGAAATGAGTTTCCACGCAATGCGGCGCGTGGCGCTGCCAGGCGGCCGCTGTAGCCAAGTAATATCGCTTGCCCGTCATGTAAGTGCCTCATTTAGCGTGCCTTGAGTACGGATCCTGTGCGGCAGCGAAACACTTTATAATCTTAATATATAACTTGACATAATTGATGCATAGATGCTAAAAGTTAATATATTGGAGTGAATGAATGGATATATCTAAGGCAATGTGCCCTGATTGCAAGCAGCCGATGAAGCTTTCCAAGGCGGTGTGCCCGTCGTGCGGAGTCGCCATGGACGGAGATTTCGAGGTCTCGCCTTTGGGCAAGCTGTCGCTCGAGGACCAGGCATTTGTGATGGCCTTTGTGCGGCATCACGGGTCGCTCAAGAAAATGGAGAGCCTGTTCGACATCAGCTATCCGACGGTGAAAAACCGCTTGAACGCAATTGCCGCGGCGCTGGACAAGAATTTTGAGGCGCCCACGCCAAACGCGTACGTGCTGGAGCAGCTCGCGCGCGGCGAATTGACGGTTGACGAGGCGCTGGACCGGCTCGGCTGATCTTTTTCGAAGAAAAAGTTCCCGAAAGGAAAGAAAACATGTCCGCTGAAACGAAAAAGGTGCTTGAAATGCTGGCCGCGGGGAAGATTTCCACCGAGGATGCTGAGCGGCTACTCGATAAATTGTCGAACGGCCCTGCTGGGCAAAGTTCGCAAGCGGGCGCGACGAATCTGCAAAACGCCTCGGGAACAACCGCAGCTTCAACGGGCGCGGCTGCTGGCGGGAAGCGGCCAAAGTTTCTGCGCATACAGGTGGAACGGCCCGGCCGCGAAGAGGTCAACGTGCGCGTGCCGCTTTCCGTTGCGCGGGGCGAACGGCACTGGATGGCGTTCTTGCCTTCACGCGTAGCCGAGAAACTGTCGGAGCACGGCATCGACTTCGGCTCGCTGGATGCGATGAGCGATGAGGAATTTCAAGCGGCGCTCGACCGCATCAATGTTGACATCCAGAAGGGCAATGGCAAAAAAGTCCGCATTTACGCTGAATAGTTCGCGGCAGCAACCGCAATGCTCCCTCGCCAGAAGATGAATTGATATCCGGGCCGGCTTCGCCATTCATCGCAAACATTCCGCCGAGATGCAGCGCTGATACTTACGAGCTGAAGTTGTAGTTGTGGGTGAGCACCGAAGCGCCGATCTGGCTGGCGAAGAATTCGTGATCCGGCTCGCAGGTGACGATCACTTTTGTTCCTTCCTCGATCACCACTTCGATTTTCTTCAGCGTGAGCCAGCCGTAGCGTCCCATCAGAATATCGCCGAGGCAGAGGCGTTCAGCGCGCACCGGCGCATCGTCAACCAGCGTAAAAACGTGATGCGGCGTTACGTCGACAGTGTCGCCGTTGGAAAGTGTGAGACGCACAAAAGTTTCGCACGCGTGAACTTCGTGGCGAATGATTTGCGTCCAGTTTTCACGTCCGCGAATGTGATCGCCGACGCGCGCACGTTGGACGGGCACAAGGCCGCGATCTTTGGTAAGCACTAGCATGTTTCCGCGCAAGCACGACCCGGAGCCGCCGCCAGAACCGCCTCCGGTTCCTGAAGAAGTTGTGGCAGCGGTCATGGCGCCCGCGGAGAGCGGAATGCGTCCCTGCAACGCTTGTTGCTGCGCGGCAGCGATTGTTTTTGCAGATTGTGCGTTCGCGGGATTCCCTGCTCCGCCGGCGACGAATGCCAGCGCGAGTTGCGTTTCATCCCAGTAAGGGTAGAAAAAATAGGTTGTGGCGGCAGCGAGTCCGGTGACGGCGAGCGAGCCGTTGGCGATTTGCGTTTGCGTGCCGTCGGCGCGGAGAATCGCGAGGCTGGTCCACATCCACGTGATGCTCGAAGTGGTGCTGGCGTAGGTGAACGCGTTGGACCACGTTGGCGGCAACGAGCCTCTCATCAGCACGCCTGATTTTGCGGGATCAACTTTATTTTGCGTGAGCGCGGCGGCGGAAACGCGCGCGAAGTCGGCGCCATCGGTGACGCCGGAGTCGAGCGAAAGTTTCAGATTGTTGACGCCGGAGACTACGCGCTTGAGCGATTCGTAGAGATGCGTGTTGACGCGTTTGAGCGCCTCGATTTGGGGAATGTTCAGCATAAAGATGGTGACAAGTGACCAGTGACGAGTGACGAGCAAACAATTCGAGCAGTCGGCGCGCATGGCGGCCTTTAGGCTCCGTGCGACACGCGGGCGCCGCGCCGAAACCTGATGCTGCTGCGAATCCACACAGGCCTGCGCCATGCGAGACCTCATGTCAGTTCGCACACACCGCGAACGGGACATGAGCTACAAATGCAATGCACGGCGGCGCTGCAGAAGCGCGGCGGAATGGTAAGATGCGACGCGAAAGAAATACTGTGAGCCCGGCAAAATTCAATTTGGCGTCGTGGGTGGCGCGCGAACTGTTTTCAGGCAAACTGTTTTCCCGCGAGCCGTTTTCACGCGAGGCGGTGAAAATTATTCTGCTGCCGACGGGCGCGGCGATTGTCTACGGCATCGTGATGGACCAGATCACCATTCGCATCTGCCCTGAATATTTTACGGTGGCGCATCCGCATATTTTCAACACCGGTTCGCTGACGCTGCTCGCGCTCGGTTGGGGCGTGATTGCGACGTGGTGGGCGGGCGCGATCCCAGGCGTTGCGTTCGCGATTGCAGGACGCACTGGGTCGCTGCCAAAACTGACTTGGCGCAAATTCGTCCGGCCGCTGGTGATTTTGGCGGTCATCATGACCGCAACTTCCGTGGCTGCGGGATTCCTCGGCGCGTGGATGGTCAACGTCGGCAGCCTGCCCGCGGTGCAAGCATGGGCGATGGGGCTGCCGCTCGACAAGCAGGCCGCGTTCATGGCCGACGCTTTCGCGCATGTGTGCAGTTACGCAGTCGGCGCGCTAGGCTGCCTGACGATTGCGACCGCCGCCGCATGGAAACGTTACGCGTAGGTCCGTGGTCCCGAAATCAGCACGAGCGAACATTAAAATTCACACGGCACAGGCGGTCACGGACACGTGCGCAAGGGAAGAATCAGGGGCGGACGCGGCGACTGAGAAAAATCGAAGGCGTCCGTGACATTGTTCGCGGCTGCGTCGCGCATGGTCAGAGGACTCAGGCCGAAGCGCAACTCGATGAATTTCAGTATGGAAGCAAATTCGTACTGCGTGTGCGAGATGAATCCCGTCTTTGCAAACGGCGAAATGATCAGCAGGGGAACGCGCGGGCCAAGGCCATAGAAATCCATGTTCGGCGGCGGGACATGGTCATAGAATCCACCAAAATCGTCCCAGGTCAGGAAGATGGCCGTAGAACTCCAGTCGGGGCTCTGCATGATGGCGTTGATCTGCTGAACGGTCCAATTCTCTCCCCGGCAGGTGCTGCTCGGCGGATGCTCGCTGTTTTTGAAGTTAGTGACCAGCCAACTGACTGCTGGCAGATTGCCGCTCTGCGCGTCAGCGACGAACTGCTGATCCGAGAGCACATTAGTAGTCCAGAGCTGGCCGAGGCGAATGTGCCGAACCGCATCGAGCGCCGACCAGATGTAGCCGCTCTGCCCTTCCCCGGGCGCGTAATACTTCCAGGAGATGCCGGCAGTAGTCAGGCTGTCTGTGAGAGTCTGAAAATCAAAGCAGGGATACACGAAATCTTTCGTGCCATCGGTGTCGATGGTTTCCACGGTGGTACTGGCAGGGGAGTCGCACCCCCAATTGTTGTTGGAGCTATTCGGGTTGTTAACCGCTCCCGCAGATTGAGCCCCGACAGTATAAAGATGATTGGGAAAACTGGGACCTTCAAGAGATGAAAACATGTTGTCGGCTAGCACAAAATTCTGAGCGTAGGCCCAGTAATTGGGGATGTCGGCCTCGTGGAGCTGCGTGTAGGCGAGCGGCGCGCCGCTGATTAAAGTACCGCCCCCAGGAATCAGATCGAACTTGTCCATCTTGCCGTTGTCGACACCGAGATGCGCGGCGCTCCAGTCATGGCTGATGTCGTTCGGTGTTGAATCCGGCGTGTGCCCCAGGGAAATAACTTGGCCCGTCGAGATGGTGCCGGACGTGGCGCCATCGGCGCCCGGGAAGGTGCCGAAATAATTATCGAAGGTGCGATTCTCCTTGACGAGGAACACGATGTGCTGAATTTGACCGCTTCCCGGCGCCGGCGGCGCAGGCGCGTTTGAAGTCAAACCGCAGCCTGCGAGAGCCGCCGTCGTAGCAAAAGTTACCGCGGCCATTCGAGCGAACGCACGAATTCCTTCGCTCATAGGTCACCTCTTGCAACAGGGCACATAACGCCACGATACGAAATATGGCGCGCGGATTGCAAGTCGAAAGAGCTGCGGCGCGGAACCGGAGCATAAGCGCCCGGCGGTCATTGCCCGATTTCAAGCAACCGTTTTACTTGTGGCCGCGGATGAGGGACCACGGGGCGGGCTTGGCCCACGGGACGAGCTTGGTGAGCGAGAACCATGAGCCGACGGCGTTGGCGCCGAATTGAAATGAGGCGCGCTCGGTGTTGATGTTGGTCATCAATTCCAGGTCCTGCGGCGCGGGCGAAGCAAGCGCGAGTGCGCCGAGAGAAATTTCGGAAGCGTCGCCGGGAGTGAACGCCTTGACGTTCAAGGTTCCAGCGCCCTGCGCGTAGAGCGTCAAATATCCAAAAAGATCGCGGCCAGTTGCGCCCGTGCGGGAAAGGAACGCGGCGGTGTAATAAGAATTGATGGCCGCGCCGTCGTCGGAAAGTTGACCTTCAGTGAGCTGATAAATTTTGCCGTTCGCCGAATTGTTGCCCAGGAAAAATGCCGCAGTGCCATTGGAGCGTTCGATGAGCGCGCCACAATTTGCGGAGATAACCCACGGCGCCCATTTGCGGGCCGCACTCGCCGACGCCAAGAGCGGATCGGCGAAACCTTCGGAATAATCGAGCATGAGAATTTCATTTGGCACAGTGGACGCGCCCATGGGCGCGCCGATGTAGATGCGCTTGTGCTGCGTGTCCACGGTGACCCACAGCGTGCTGCCGTATTGCCAGTTGATGGCGTCCCAGGTGGGCTGAATTTCCTGCGAAAGTTTTAGCGGTTCGCCGCCGGCGAAAAGATAAAGTCCGGCGCGCGACGCAATGACCACCCAATCTTCGCCGACGCCCACGCCGTGCGCGGAAGGTGTGCCCACGGAGTTGGAAACCTCCTCGACGTCCCAAAATGCAGGCTCGCTGGTGCCGTTGTCTGCGGTGACGTAGAAGCTGCGCTCCTTCACGAAGTACAAATTGTTGCGAATGACGAACGCGGCGCGAATGGCCTGTCCATTGTTGACGGCGATTTCGATGAGGCCCTGCACGCCGTCGTAGGCTTCCGGATCGGAGTTGCGCGAGGCGCGCACGATGGAAGGATTTTGCGCGGCGTTCGTGGGATAAATTTCGATGCAGTCCACGAGAAACGATTCGCCGGAGGGCGATGGCGTGCCGTCGGCATATATTTGCAGCACGAGATCGCTCGGCAACGACATTTCCGGCGGCAGCAGTTCGGCGATGAATTCCTGATAGCTGGTGGTGGCCTGAAGCGCGGTGACGGCGAGGCCGTTGCCGAAAAATCCTTGCGATGGACTGTAACAGTTGATGCGAAACGCACCTTGCGCGAGACCGGCTGTGCGTTTGACGCGCGCGCGCACTGAATAATCGGTGTTGTTTTGCAGTAGAGGATTTCCGTTCGCGTCGGTGAGCGCGTTTTGCGGAATGTGCCCGCGCTCGACGGTGGCTCCGTCGGCGGTGATACGATACGCGTCGCCCCACACGGAATCGCTCGGTTCGCGCGAGCCGCCTGCGGAAAAAGTTGAACCAAGCTGCCAGCCAAGCGGGCGATTGTTTCCGGAGGGATCCCAGCCGCCGTCGAAGCTCAGATTGCGCCAGTTGGGCATTTTGGCGCGTTCGCCCCACCAAAACAGACGCTCGGAATAGGCGATGACTCCGAGCTGATCGGGCAGTTCGACGTTCTGAAATAAGTTGTCCATGCTGACGCCGGCGAGAAGAATGTCGTCGGTGAAATCCACTTCGAGCGAAGTGGTGACGTTGTCGTTGATGGTCATGGTGGCGGGAACTTGATAAAAACTTGCGCCGCCCGCGCCAGTGAATGCGAGAAGGCGCTGGACGATATTCGACGGGCCGGTGGGAATGTTGGTAATACTGACTTTTTTTGCGCCCGCGGCGGTCCAGGTGACGGGAGGCGAAGGCGCGGTCCAGTAGCCCTGGCGCGTGACGAAAATCACGACGCATTGATGCGCGCCGGGCGAAATGCTGCCAGCGTTGACGGAGTCGGCGACGATGGGGCCTTCGGCAGGGCCGATTTGGCTGACGCGATCGAGATGCGTGTCATCGTACTGGCGCGGAAGGTCGGCGCCGAGCGTGCCGTTCGAGAGCGCCATGTATTCACGGCCGAAATAAGTTGTGGAGGCGAGGAAAAGTCCCGGCGAAATAATTCCGGAAACGATGGAGAGGACGCCGGGAGAAATTTCCTTGGACAAATTTCCCTGCGAGTCGAGAACCATGAGGCGCTGCACGAGATTCGTGGTGATGTAGGTTTTCATCCCGTTGATGGAGGGCACGCCACCGAGCGCAGGAAAAACGGAAACGAGGCCGGGGCGCGTGCGCACGCCGCCGGGAAAAAATTCGACGTCACGCGCGTCGGGGGACATTCCGGGCGGGACGTCGGAGGGATCGAGCAGCGTCATCCAGGTGCCGAAAGTGATGAGCTGCAATGGCGAAAATGTTTCGACGGACATGATGAATCCTTGAAAACAGTGGCTAGTGACTAGTGACTAGTGGCTAGTAAAACCGCAAATGATCGCAGAAGGTGATCCGCTCATGGCGCAACAAGAAATGGCGGTGGTAATCTAGGCGCATGGGAGCGCGGGAAAAAGAGCGCGAGTCGACACTGGGCATTGGTCAGCCGGCGAACACGGATCCTTCCGCCTGGAGGCCCAGCCAAGCTGCGCGCGAGCGGGAAGAAACTCCGCGTGGTGCAATTGCTGGCGGCGGCGCGGAGAAGCTGGAAGACAAATCGTCGCAGCAAGCGACCATCGGGAGACATCCGCGCGAGCGGGACGAAGGTTCCTGGCGCCCGAGCGAGGCGGTGAAGGAGCGGCTCAGTTCACTTGCGCCGGTGCGCGGGCGAAGACGGTTCGCGATGCCGCGCGTGCGGCTGGTTGCGAGTCTGCTGTTTTTCGCGGTTGGCTTTTACATTTTTCTAAAATTATGGACGATGCCCACGGAGGCCGGGCTGCATCCGGCGCTGGCGGTCTTTGGCGTGGTGCTGATTTTGCCGCTCGTCGCGGCGCTGGTAGGCTCGGTAGCGCGGCGGCGGCGAAAGCCGCACGATGAAAAGAGCACGCTGCGATTGTGAGAAACAGCCGGCGGTTGAAAGTTAAGAGTTGAAAGCAGCCCGTTCAAGGCCGCCGCGTAGAATGCACACGCTGCCGCGGGGAGTGGCCAAAGGGCGTCAATAGCCGGTGTAGCGCCAGAACTGCGGCACTACTATTAGCCGCTATCTAGGGCGGTAGAGAGGATTGGGCAGTTCGGTGCGGCGGGAAAAACCGAACATGCTGCCGACGCCGACGTGGCCAAGCGGTCCGGGCGCTACATGTTCTTCGACATGATTCTCGACGCGAACTTCAGCACGAGACTCGGCAGGCTCATCCAGAGGGTCAGAGCGCAGAATTTCCTGCGAAGTGAAGTCAGGCACACCGTGGCGCGCGTTGAGGCGTTCGAGCGCGGCGGCGATGCGGCCAAGCTGAAGCATGAGCGTTTCGCTTTCATTTGAATGCTGAAGGACGATGTAGCGTTTGCGCGAAGCGAGCGCCCATAGCGCCACACCGATGGCTACCAGCGTGGCGACGGCCAGCGCCAGCGCATAACGATGCTGCACGATTTCGAGCTGAAATCCCTGAAAATACGCCTGCAAATGATGGAGCATTTTGCTCTCCTCTGCGGGCCGGTGGGGACGAGGGCGGAGCTATAAGTTTGATGCTGCGAAGGCCTCGCGAGAGACACCGCGAAACTTGTCTGCTGCGATGCCGGCGCTAGCGCTTGGGGCGGTAGAGCGGATTTGGCAGATCGAGTTTTTTCTTTCCGCCGAGCAGGTCGGCGGTGCCGCCCAGAGGATTGCTGCTGCGAGCGGGCGCTGGTTCGCGAGGAGCGCTCGCATTCGGCGATGGCGCTTTTGAATTTGGCGCACCGGGCGCGGGCGAATTTCTTGGCCCAGAAGCTGCACCTTGCGCGCGCGCAGCAATTGGTTGCGCGGCGCTCGGCGCGCCCGCCGGGAAAATACCTTCGTGATCCGCGTCGGCGGGCATCTCTTGCGCTTCTTCCGACACGAAGTCTTGCGGCGCTGATTCGTGTTCCTCGCTGAAGGCGTCTTCCACCGGCTCGCCGGCGGAAATTGACTCCTCCCATCCGTGCGGGATTGCGCGATTCAGATAATCCACAGGAACGTCGTGCTGGCGGGCGATTTTCTCGAGCGCTGCGGCGATGCGGCTCAGGTCGCGCGCGAGCTGATCGGTCTCTTTGGTGCGCCGGAAAGTGATGAAGCGCTGGCGCGAGCCGCTGCCGGTCATCCAAACGAGAATGATAATTACAGCAATCGCGGCGATGGCGATCGCGATGGGATGCTGCAAAAAATAAGTTGTGAATGAATCCAGCATTTCAATAGGCCCTTTGGTGCTGTATTTGGTGGCGCTATTGAAAGTATACCGCGAGTGGGCAAATCGCCGAAATTTCGATGCGTTGTGTGCTCAAAATATTTGCTGCACCGATATGAATCTGCGCTATATTTTGCGCAATGCTGACATTGTTCCCGCAAATTGTAAAACCAAATGTAGAGGAGCGGGCGATGATCGCGCCGATTGAACAATTGCCGCGACCGCGACAAGTGTCTATCAAATCGGGCGATTTGGCGATGAGAGTTGCTGCCTCCATCGCACTCGTGATTTTCTCGATTTATTTTTTAAATTCCGCCTGGAACTCCGGGTTGCCTCAGTCCTTGTTCTACAAGACCTTCTCCGTTCTTTGGGTAATGCTTATGATTTACGTCATCTCAGGCAACGTTTCGGCTTTCATCCGCGACCAGAAGCTCTTGGCCGACGGTGAAGTCGCGCTCGGGCGCGTCTTTCATATCCGCCGAGGAAGGCACCGCCGCATGGAGTTCTCGTTTCAGGATGCAAGGGGTCGAACGTTTACTGCACTGGCTGGCGTTGGCTCGCCTTCTATCCATGAGGGATCGGCAATCGTTGTGTTCTACGATCCGTCAAATCCCGAAAAGAGATGCGTTCCGATGAGCGGCACTTTGTGGAAAATCGCTCTGCCTGAGTCCGTTGCCAAAACCTAAAAACACCTGCTGAGATCCTGTGCCACGAGAAAGCATAGTTCCTGCTAGTTACTGCAGGCGGGGGAAGATGCCGTAAAACGTTACGGTGTCGGCGGTGATGGCGGCGGGATAGGCGCCGGAGGCGAGTTCGGCGAAGGCGCCTGCGCCGCTGGCTTGCTGGAAAATTTTCACTTTGCCGGAATTCATCGCCGCGCCCGGCGAGAAAACGTAATCGTAGCCGGCGAGGCCGTCCATCCAGGCGGTGCCCGTAATGGGCGGCTTCGTGGTGGGTATGCCGAGGGATTCGAGCGCGGTGAGGTCGAGCGTGTCGCCGCCGGTAGCGCAATTTCCTGACGCGGCGACGGTGCCGGCGACGTGAATGCGGCGGCCGTCGTCCCAGGAATCAACTAATGTGAATGCGAGTGCCATTTGTCCTCCAGTGACAATGTGTAAAGTGAGAGTTGACAGTTGATAGTCGAGAGTTGAAAGCAAACGATAAGCGCCGACTGGAAGCGAAGAACAGGACGAGAGGTTTCGGTTCCAGCAATCCTGCCCTGCGTTGAGTTGTACCCCGCATCCAGCCGACAGGAGTAAAATGTGGGGCAATTCCAGCCTAGCGGCCTGCCGTCCCGTGCGGGTAAACGGCGGGCAAGCCCGCGCGCGGGTTTTGCGCAAGGAGGCTTCCATGAGAGCGTACGTTTTGGTGACCGTTGGTCCCGGGAAGGCGCGCGACATCGCCAAAAAAATTACCGGCCTTCCCGGCGTGAAAATGGCCAATGCGTGCTGGGGCGATCCCGACGTATATGTGGTGGCGGAAGTGAATTCGACGGAGGACCTGAATTCGCTGGTCATGAGCAAAATTCAGGCCATTGACGGCGTCGGGCGCACGAGCACGCACATCGCCATCGATTGATTTACCGGCGAAGAAGCTCGGAGTCCGGCGAAGAGTACTGGCGCTGTGCCGAGGCGCGATTCTACGCCTGGCGCGCATGCGCAGCATGCCCAACTACGCGGACCGTCCGCCATTCTATTCCGTGAAACTATTCCGCGAGAGAAATCCCAGCGAACCGATGCGCCGTGGCGATGCAACCCTGTTCGGCGGGGCGACATCGCAGATGCCGTGGTGCGCACTCGGCCTGGCAGGGGAAGTGTCAGTAAGCGCAAGTTTTAGCGCCGTTTCGCGAGTTTAGGAAATGGCTGCGCCCGGACGCTCATGCGACAAGGTGAGCGATTTGCGGCGCTGTGTTATCATTTGTGGCTTCGCGCCAATTAATTTGCCGTTTGAGAATGCGAGGGGAAAATTTGCGCCGAGTGGCTTTGCGTTTCGCAGCGGCGACTGCGCTGATCGCGACAATTTTTTGGGTTGCCGGTGAAAGCTTCAAGCGTGTAGACGCGCGGCAGGTTGCCGCGGAGCGCGGAGTTTCTGTCGCACCGAACGCCTCCGCGAAAAACGTAGTTGCCGCGCCATTAGTGGTTGCCAGCGGCGCGGAGTACGCGAATGTTCGCGGGCTCGCCCTTGATGCAGCGGGCGGACTGTACATTTCCCTTTCGGCCACGCCTCCGCCGCAGGACTGCGTCAGCTCGGCGATCAGCGCTCCGTCTGATGCTCAAAATGGCGCGTCGAGCAGCGCGACGAAAATTCCGCTGACCATTTTTTCGAACTGCACGCTGGCGCGCGCGGAGGATCCGTCAGGAATCGCGGTGAGGCTGCAGGGCCAGGTTTATCTGGCGAATCGCACGCAAAACAGCATCCGGCTGCTGGACATGATTACGGGAAAAGTGGCGACGGTTCCAGCGGCGTCAGGAAAAAATGGCGCGGCGGCGGCATCGAGCAGTGCTTCGAGTAACCTCGAGCCGTACCAGCCTGCGGGGCTGGCAATCGATCGCGACGGAAATTTGTACATTGCTGATCGCGGAAACAGCCGCGTGCTGGCGCTCGGGGCTGGCGCGCAGAACTTCACGTATCTCGCGCATGTGTTGGACGCTGCGGCCCTCGCGGTGGACCCGGCGCGCGGCGAACTTTATGTAGCCTCGCCCATATCGAATCGCGTCTTCGTGATCGACTTGCGCAGCGGCGCGCTGGACGTGCTCGCCGGCAGCGGCGCGCCAGCGAGTAGCGGCGCATTAAGCGCGCAACTCGATTCCACTCCTACCAAAGCGGCGATAGCCGCGCCGGAAGGCGTTGCGGTGGATGGCGCAGGCAACGTGTTCATCGCGGATACTGGCGCGAATGCGCTGCTGCGCGTTGACGCGGCATCCGGAACGCTGGCGCGCGTTGCAACGACGGACAATCTGAATTCGCCGGGCCCGCTGGCCATCGACCGCCAGGGGAATGTATTCGTGGCGGATCGCGGAAACCAGCGCGTGCTGGAATTCCCGCGCTTGGCCACGGCGCAAGCGAGCAGCGCAGTGACGCTGTCTCCAGCAAGTTTCGATTTTGGCGATGAGCCGACCGGCGGGAGTACTCCCGTGCAGCAATTCACGCTGGCGAACAACTCCGCGAACGCTCTGGCGCTGTCGAATCAAAGTTTCGCGTTCACCGGCGCAGACCCGCTGGATTTTACGCAGACCAACAACTGCGTGCCGTCCGTGCCGGCGGGAGGCTCATGCTTGATCAATGTGACATTTACTCCGGGCGGCACAGGAGCGCGCTCGGCTACGCTGCAAGTGACCGACGCGGATCCGTCGAGTCCGCAAAGCGCAAGCCTGTCAGGGACGGGCGATGATTTCCAACTGACCGCCGCATCGCCGACGGCGACAATTCAAAACGTCGCGCCGGGAGGAACCGCCAATTATTCGCTGTCCGTGACGCCAGACAGCGTGTTCAGCGGCGTCGTGACGCTGGCGTGTCCGGCAATAATTTCCGGCCAAACGCAGACCATCACCTGCACTACCAATCCAACGAGCGTGACGGTCACGCCCGGGCAGGCGCAGGCCTTTGCTGTGAAGCTCACTACCGGCGGGCCCAATGCGACGCGAATCATTCCGTTTGCGCGGCGGCCAGGATCGCGGATGCGCATCTTGCTGCTGTGCGTATTCGCGCTGGCGCTTGCGCTGTGCGCTTTCTATGCGCGGCGGGCGATGGCTAGTTCGCGTTTCGCGGGACAACCCCGCCGAATTCAACGAGCGCGGTTTGCGGCGATTTTCTTTGCGCTGCTGGCGGCAGCAGCGGCAGCCGGTTGTAAGTCGAAAGCGCCGCCCTTCAATCCCAACGAAACGCAGCCCGGCTCGTACTCCATCAACATCACCGGATCGGCGCAAAACGCCTCGCGCTCCATCAAGCTGACGCTGAACGTGGACTGAGCGCTCGCAGTCGAAAGTTAACAGTTGATAGTCTAGAACACGCCCTTCGCGCGCGACGCGGGCAGCATGAAGCCGCTCCTACACTCCTACAAATAAACAACATGGCGGCGATAGCCGTACGGTTTGCGGCGGCGGCCTTTGAATTGTTCGGGGCGCACGTAGCGCTCGATTAATTTTCCGGCGGCATTTTCCGCGAGCGCGAACATATCCGCAGCCAGCGCTTGCGCGCCGCGCGAGCGCGCGGCCATGGCGGCGACGGCATAAGCCAGCGGATCAATTGACGAGCGAATCTGCAGCGGATCGGCGCCGAGAACAATTGCCGGCAGCGATTTTTCGTAGCGAATGCGCACGGTGGTCTCTTGCGTGGCGCCGACGAGCTGAATGGCGTCTTCGCGCCACTCCCACATGCGCAGGCGCGCGCCAGGCTGAAAATTTGGCAGGCCGCCGGTGATTTTTTCCATGGGCGTGAAAATGTCGCTTGAGCCGGTGGCCTGTTCGAACAATTGGTGGGGCGCGAGCAGGTCGGTGGGAAGCTGCGGCGTGGTGACGTCGCTGATGATGTTGTTGGTGACGCCGTTGGTGAGCGGCATATCAAGATCCGCCTGGGAAACGAGCACAGAGACGCCGGATTCGGCGAGTTCGCGCTGCAAGGCGCGATAGGCGGAGTTGAGAAACGGCAGCAGCACCGCGTCGGAAAAAACGGCGCCAGCGGCGTCATTGGCGAGCGAACGCGCGAGGTTCAGCGCGTCTTCCGCCTGATCGTAGGCGGTGGTCGAGACTACGGGCATAGAGAATACCTCCGAAAAAGAGTGACGAGTGCAAGGGGTGCGGCAGCTAGTGACTAGGAAAAGCGAATCACTGATTGGCGACGCCCTGGGAAGTGGCGAAGGCGCTCGTGCCGTCGAAGGCGAAGCTTTGCGCGCTGCACTTCCCTGCCGTTGTGCCGATGGTCATGCCGCCGTGAACGTTACTGGGCCACGCGAAAGTGAACGGGCCGCCGGTAGCCGGCTGGCAAATGATGAAGCTGAGCCATTGGCCGGGCTGCGCGTTGCTGAGCGTGGTGGAAGTGGCGTTCGCATTCAGCGTGAGCTCGAACGTGTTGCCGAGGCCGGCGTCGAACGATGCCGTGCCGCTGGTTTCGGTGACGGAGACAAATCCCGCGGTCATTCCGTAATTGTCGACCAATCCTGCGTAGGACTGCCCGCCGAAGGGAGCGAGCTTCAGCGCGGTTTCGCCGAGATGCGCGTTGAAGTTGAAGCTTAATGACGAGGCGCTGGCGTTCGCCGTCCACACAGTCGAGCCACTGTTGCGGAAAGTAAGGCCACTGGCGCCGGAAGCGGAATCAATGATCGGCGCGAAGAACGTTGGCGGACTGAACTGCAGGCCGCAGAGCGTTCCGACGGAGCAAAGCTTGTCGTAGGTGTTGAAAGAATTGTAGTACTCATAGATTTGGTTGGTCGGAACGCTCCCGCTGGCGATGTGCACGAGCACTGGCCCGAAGGCCGCGACGGTGTGCGTGCTGTCGGAGTTTGCGCCGAAGACCACATATCCTGGGTTTGTGCCCACCGACGTCACCGTACACATCACACGGCTCCAAATCCATTCCGTGCTTCCACCGACCGGATTCCCGTCCTGCGTGCAGTAGTCCGCGAAGCCTGTTCCGGTAAGATTGATGAAGATGGGCGTGAAGGCGCTTCCTGAGTAGCCATTGCCTGTAACCGACTTGGTCCACGCGCCGCCAACGAGCACGTCTCCCACAGCCAAGTTGATGCTGTCCACGCCGCTGCTGCCTGGAGTGAAGCGAATGGATGAGGAGCTTACGCCGACCTGACTTCCTGCGTTTGTTCCTCCGAACGGGTCGATGACGCCGCAGGTGCCAGCCGCGAGGAAGAAATTCCAGGCGCTGCAATTGCTTCCGGCGACGATGTTGGGGTATATGACGTGGGACAATCCTCCGGCCCATTGCACGTCGTCGCGCTTGCCGAAAACCCATCCATTGGAGAAGCCCTGCTGTCCATAGGCCAAAGGACTGGTGGTCTGCGTCTGCATGTTGACGTTGTCCTGGTCGGTGACCACCATGGGGCCTTGCGTATTAAGACCTTGCCCGTACACATGCGAAACGTTGATCGCGGGACCGCTTTGCAAATCGTTTTTCACTGCGGGAATTGTCCCGGTGGCATCGGCGGTCTGGATATCTTTGAGCGAAGCGTTGATGATGCAGCCCGAGCAGCCGCCGCTGGGATAAGCAAACCAGACGGTCGCTTCTCCTCCACCGTTGGTACCGATGGCCTCGCTGGTGATGTTCGAGAAATTTACGTCCGCGCCCAAGCCGGAGCCGGGATAAATTTTGATTCCACCTTCGCTAGTATCGAAGCCGTCGATGGTCAGCAAGCCAACGCCGCCGTTGGTTCGGCCGTCAACGAGCATCGCCGGCGCCAAATCGCCGGTGGGAGGATTCACCGTATCGGTTCCCTGCCCACCGGAATCGCGGATGGTGATCCAGAAGGAGCCTCCAGTGATGTCCCAGGACGGTCCATAGCCGGCATTGGTGTTCACGCTAATGAAATCGTTGAAAAAATTCACACCCGCAACGTTGCAGGCGTTTGTGCGCGTATTGTTCGAGCATTCTCCAATCACAACGCCGCGTTGGAAATTGCCGGTTCCGGCGATGTTGTCGAATTCGTATGAACCGTTTATGCCGGAAATCCAGATGAGCGGATGATTGCGGTCTGTCTGTCCGCCGCCCGTGAGTATTGCAGTTGGCCTCTTGCCGTTTGGTCCGTGCGTTTGATAGGGGAGACCAATCAACTCGATGCCGGAAGTGCCGCTAACTTCTTTCAGCCAGCACGGCGGGGACGACGCATAGTTCGGGTCGTTTGATCCCATAATCCAGAAGCCGCAGCCCGAGATCGCGCTGGCTGCTGAGTTGTTGACGAAATAAATCACGCCGCTGCCCGCTATGCTGGTGGCGCAATTTCCGCCCGGAAGCGAGCACGCAGCGTGGTCCACCGTGGCCATGGCGCTGCCGATGCTCTTGCCGTCGTTCGCGTCGGAGCAGCCCGAGCCGCCGCAGCCTCCTGCAGTGGTGTCCACATAGAGGACGCCGCCGTAGCCCTTGGTTTGCGCATTACTCGAGGGCGAAAAATTCGCGTTGAAGGAGCCGGCAGTGAGCGTGCCGGTGACATTGGCGTTTCCGCCTACGGACAAATTCCCGCCGAGGCTGAGCGTTAGCGCGCTGATGGCGTTGGTCGCGGTAATCGAGCTGAACTGCGCGTTCGACGGATTCACCGGCAAAATCACGTCGGGAGTGGTGTAGGTGTTGATTCCCGGGCCGTAGATTTGCAGGGTGTAAACGCCGGGCGCGGCGTAAAAGTGAAAATTACCGAGGCCGTCGGAAGTAAGCGGATTGGGCGCGGCCGTGGCGAGTGTTGTGTCGGTGTAGAGGCTTGCCAGCGGCGTGCACGGCGCAACGGTGATGTTCGCGGGCTGCGAACAAACCACGATGCTCGCGCCCGCCACGGGCCTTCCCTGCTCGCCCAGCGCCACGCCGTCGTGCCGCGACCCCTGCGCAAATGCCGAAGCTACAAAAATCAGTGCTGCAAAAATCGCAAGAAGAGTATGGATTGGCTTCATTCGGAGTTCGTCCTCATTGTGTGAATCATGCTCTTACCCGAGATGCGCCGCACCTCAAAAAGCGCACAGGCGGACGCGTGTGTGTGACGACCGTAAAATACATACCTCAGCGGCTAAAGCCGCATTGATATCGCAGCGGTTGCGGCACGGCTGAAGCCGTGCCCTTACGAACACAGGAGTCGTCACACAAACTCTGGAACCTGTGCCACGGGTTAAGGATCCATGACGCACGATATCGGCACGAAGCGCCCAAGCATAACAAAAATAACGTGTCGCTAGCTCCCGTGCGGTTTTGAAGAAGCTGCACTGCTGTTCGCCGTGACGGTATTGTTGCCCGGGGCGAATTTCTGGCGGGGGCCGTTGGGAAAATATTTTGCGGCGCGTTCGGCGTCAAGAGTGGCGCCACAGTGCTTGCACATGGCAACGTCGGCGCGGACTTTTTCGCCGCATGCAGGACAATCCACGGAACGCTGCGGGACGTAGGCCCATTCGCGTTCGAGGCCCAAGCTTTTGGCGGCGCGGCGATGCATGTCTGAAATTTCGCGGTAAGAATGGCCGCGGGCCCACATTTCATCGGCGTCGGCGACGAGCTGCTTGTACCATGCGTCGCGCCTTTCGATTGCGGCAGAGATTTCTTCGGGCGAAGGACGCGCCGCTTCGCAGACCACAATGCCGTGGTCTTCGAGGTCCTGAATAATGTCGGCCGCGATTTCGCGCGCGGAAACCTGGACGGTAAACCGGCGGCTGTCGCCAATATCAATGGCGTCGTTGCGCGGCGTGACCACAACGAAACCGTACGGCTCGTTTTTCGGCCGCGCCGGGATGTGGAACGCGCCGTAGGTCCGCGTCACCCAGAAATCCTGATCGGAAACCGACGCGATGGTCGCAGTGTTTTCGTGGCGCACCTCGTGATTCACCGCAGAGAGCATGCGAGAGTCGCCGGAGTGCGTCTTGATTGGTTCGGGTGTTTGCGTTTGCGTGCTTGTGTGCGTAGTCATGGTCACTATCGGTTCCTCTTTCCAGGATTTTTGTGGATTGATTTGCCGTTCTACATCACGCCATTCTGTACGAGCGCCCCGTCCCTTTGGCGGAGGAGCGCCATGGTCCATCCAACTTCAGCATCAGTCGCCCAACAGATGCACTGCGCAAGAAGCAGCATCCAGTGCGGCGCGGCATACGCTACGCGCTGCGGATTTTCGTCGGCGTGATTGTGCTATGGCAAATTGCCGCTGCGCTGGGCGATTATTCGACGATTTGGGCCACGATATCGCTGGTGATGACCTCAGAAATCGAGATGCGCTTATCGTTCTTCGCGTCCACGCGGAGATTCGCGCACATGGCCATCGGCTGCGCAATTGCGCTGCTTGTCCCTGCTATGGACGCGGCCGAATTTGTGGGAGTTTGCGGCGGCTACGACTGTGGCGTCGCTCATTTCCTTCTTCATGCTCAATATTGGCGGCAACTGGCGCACTGCGGCGGCGGCAACGGCGATTGTGCTGGGCGCAGGATTCGATACCTTCACGAGAAATGCGGGCATGCATGAAGCGCTGATTCGCACAGCGGAAGTGCTCGGCGGCTGCCTGATGGCGCTGGTGATCGCATGGGTCGCAAACAAGGTGTGGGCCGCTGGCGAGGAGATCATCGGCGCCGGCACATAGCTACGCTCGCAGAATCAGGCGAACCAAGCGCCGCACGCCTTCGAGAGTCACTCCATAAACAATGTGCGAGCCGAGTTCTGTGGCGTGCAGCGCCAAAGGATACTCGGTAGGCTTCTTCGTGAGGTGAAGCGCCGGCAGCGCGAACTGATCGGCGCCCGCGAAAACCGCCGCGCCAAATGGCGCTCCAGCAAACTTTCGCACAATGGGAGTGTATTCTGCCGTTGCGCCGTAGAGAGCGCCTACTGCTGAACCGAAGGCGTAATGCACGATCGGTTTGGCGCGCTGCTTTTCGCTGTAGCGCAACTTACGATGCAGCAACGGGCGCGAAACGCGCTCGACTACTTTCGCGGTGGCCTCCTGCGCATCAGCGGCGGCGCGTTGCAATTCGCGAAAGGTTTCCTTCGACGTCACCTTGCCGGTGGCTTTGGTGCACAAGCTGTGAAACTGGCCCATCACCCAGGAAGCCGCAAGGCCGCCGACGGCACCAGCAACGATTCCCTTCCAGGCAGAACGCTTTCGTTTTGACCACGTATCGTTCGTGTGAATTCTCCTTCGCGTCGCCGGGCTTACCGCCAGTGTTACCGCTTGTATTACCGAAGCAGCGCGCGCACGCCGCGCCGCACCGCTTCGATTGTCGCGCCATAAACTAAATGAGAGGTCAGCCCGTAAAGATGCGTGCTAACCGGATACTCTTTCGGCCCTTTGGAAAGATTCAGCGCGGGAAGCGCAACTTCGTCCGCGCCGACAAACAGCGCCGCGCCAAAAGGAACGCCGGCGAATTTTCTCACGATGGGCCTGTATTCCGCGGCGACTCCGTACGCGGTTCCCACAACGGAAGCAAATGCATAGTGAACGATGGGCGCAGCCTTCTTTTTTTCGTCGCGGCTCAACGTGCGGCCGATGAACGGGCGCGCAAGCCTGTCGGCGGTGACCATGGTCGCATCAGGCCCGTCGGAAGCGTGCTTGCGCGAATTGCCGTTACCGCTCAGCTTCTCCGAGGCTTTGCTCCAGCCTTTTTGATATTGGTTCATGGTCCAGGCGCCGGCCAGTCCGCCTGCCAATCCTGCGACGATGCCCTTCCATGCTGAGTGCTTTCTCCACCTGTAACTCATTGCGCCCTCGCTTCCGCGGAAAAGTGAAATGCGAGCTGGAAAATTGAAGTGTAGGCGCGAAGGCGCGTCGCACAAATCCTGCAAACAGCGTAGCGGCCTGCGAAAAATACTGTAAGGCATTTGCCAGCGAATGCGGACCCCTACGAATCGCAGTTCCGAAAGCCGACTGTGACAAGAATTACTTGGATGTATATGAGCAGTGGCGTACACTCGTTCGGCCTACGCCACTATAAGGAGGCAAAATGGGCACTTCTGGGTTCCCTGTTCCGCCGCAGGTTGTGTACGTTTCCTTCTCTGCTGAGATTATTCCGCACACGACCGAGAGTCTCATAGCGACCATGAGTAACCTGTCTAACCAGCGAGTAAAACAAGTTTACTTGATGCTGTCTACGCCGGGCGGGTCAGTGATGCATGGCATGAATCTGTACAATGTTCTTCGCGCATTTCCATTTGAACTCGTAACACACAACGTCGGCAACGTCGATTCCATAGGGAACGCCGTTTTTCTCGCAGGTGCACGCAGATATGCTTGTCCTCACTCCACTTTTATGTTTCATGGCGTGGGATTCGATGTTCCTCAGCACTCGAGATTAGAGGAGAAATTCTTAAAAGAGCGGCTGGACGGGATTATGAGTGATCAGAAACGCATCGGGTCGGTCATTTCGGAGCGCACCAAAATCCGAAAAGAGGACATCGATAAATTGTTTCTCGAGGCTCAGACCAAACACGCTACATTTGCCGCTAGCTGCGGGATTGTTAATGAGATTCGCGACGTTCAAATCCCCTCTGGCAGTCCCGTAGTTTCGCTCGTATTCCAAAGGTAATGCATTAAGCTGTGTAGCACTTACCTTGTCGCAGAGCGTCACAATTACCTCCAAAGGATACCAGCCGGCTAAGTCTCATTTTGCGCTTCAACTCTGGAACTGTCAATCGCAAACATTTGACTAGGTCCGTTCTAAGTGCCAGCGCCAGTGTAACTTACGGTACTTACAGCAGCGTAGTAAATGGCGCGCCGTGAAACGCGGACGAAGCGTCGTGGAAAATCGCGTCGGCTTCTAATTCCCAATGGCGCTCGCGGTGCATTTCACGACGCGCGAGAGCTGCGCGATGCTGTTGCGCTGACTGCGCGCGCGCAAATTCCACAGCGCGCACGATGGCCTCGCAGGCGCTCGGCGAGAGCGAAATGAATTCGCCGCGCGGCCCTTGCAGCGTGAAGCAATGTTCGTATTCGCCGCGACGCGGATACGGGCCGAGCGCGGGAATGGCAATGCCGTCGGCGCGTTCGATGGTCTGCGCGTACCATTGCTGCGGCGAGCCGTAGGATTCCGGCGGCGTCCAGCGCTCGATGTGCCAGCGCTCGAACGGAAAATATTTGGGCACTTCGCGCAGCTCGACGATTTCGCGCGTGATGTTGCCGTGCGCGTCCGTGTCTGTCCATTTGCCGCCGATCCACGCGAGCCGCGACCATCCCCACACGGCGCGGAAATTTGGCTCGCCGAAGCGGTTGAGGCCGCCGGCTCGCGCGAGGCGCAGCTTAAGTGAAGCGGGCGCATCATGCGTTTCGCGAATAATATGAATCATGCTAGGCTTGAGTTGCTTCTGAGGCGCGTCCAGTAAGACGTGTTGAAATTGAGAGGGCGGCGGAAACGCCGCCCTTTTTGTTTGTGCCCGCGGCGAAGGTTCTGGCGCAGCCGGCCGGATAAAGAATAATCCTACCTTTGCGCGCGAATTGGCTTGACTCTGTATTGCGTCTCGCGTACTGTTCACTCCGCAGAAGTTTCCACCAGTTTCGAACACATCACAGCTTGGTTTCCCCTAAAAAAGGAAGCGTACCTCCGCGCAGGCGCGGACAATTCTGAAGAGGAGAAATGCATGTCCAATCGTTTTCTGACAGTTGTAGGGCTTGTGTGCGCGTTTGCCGGAAGCATGTTGTTGATGCCTAAAACGGCCGCGGCGCAGGATCAAAGCACAACGTATTACACGTATGTTTCGTTATGGGCCGTGCCGCGCGCCCAGTGGGCCGCGTTTGCGAAACAGGACGAGGCCAGCGTTGCAAGAATGAAGCAATTGGTGACCGATGGAACGCTGGTCGCGTGGGGCAACGAACAAGTCCGCGTGCATCAGGAGGACGGCTACACGAACGCGGAGTGGTTCACCGCAACCAGCCGCGAGAATCTCTTGAAAGTGCTCGAGGGCGACTGGACCACCGCGGTCAATCCGAGCTACGTGGCGGCAACGAAGCACCACGATTTCCTGCTGCACACGATCGCGCACGGCGGCAAGAGCGTTTCCGATGGCACGGGCTATCTTCGCGTGGCGTTCTATCAGTCCAAGCCGGGACAGGGCGATGCGGTTGAGAGTCTCTTGATGAGCAAAGTGAAATCGTTTTTCGACTCGGAAGTCGCCAACGGAAATCTGGCGATGTACAACATCGACGAAGAGGACATTCACACGCAAGCGCCCGGCGGATACAACCTGGCAATGGTCTTCTCAGACGGCGCGGCGATGGACAAGTTTTATTCCGATTTTAGCGCGATGGAAAAGTCGGACCCGACCGTGGGCCAGGCGTTCGCAAGCTTGACGGTCGAAAAGGATCATCGCGACACGCTGGGACGAGTCACGGCTTACGAGAACAAGTAGCGGGCGGTAACGAGGCGTGCACGTGTTAAAATTAGAGGGCGGCGGAAACGCCGCCCTTTTTGTTTGTGTAAGGTAGAGGTCGGCGGTGAAAGACCTCACGTCAACCCGGCTGCAAAACGCCGGGCGGGACGTGAGCTACAAAAAGCCCACAGGCTGAAGCCCGTGCCACGGAGCTACAGGACGATCGAAAAAATAGCCCTGCCAGCCGACCCTCTAATTAGTAGCCCGTGGGAATTGCGAGGCTGTCGATGTAGGCGCCGCTGCGGGGCGATTCGTTCCAGACCTGGAAGCCTGTGACGAAGTAAAAAATGTACGCCGCAGCGAGGCCGCCCGAAGCTCCGTAAATCGGGAATACGGTTTGCCCGCCGACATCGTAGAAATCAATGTCCTGCATCACGGCGCGTCCCCAGTGCGACAGATCCAGAAAATCAATGCGCGCCTGGTTGGCGTTGATGGAGGATTTGATGGGCACGCCGGCCATGGTCAATTCGCCGGTGAAGAGCAAGTCGAGATCGCTAGCGCGTCCGCCCGCCCCTTCCTTGATGATTTGCGAAATGGAAATGCCGAGCTGCTCCCACGCGTTTTCCTGCTCCAGCGAAGTGTAGGCGATGAGCTTGCCAATTTGATTGGTGCCCAATGCTTTGCGCACTTTGTTGATGGCCAGGCGAACGACGCCCGGAGTGACGGCCGCGTTGTTTCCGGCGACGTGCGGCGTGGCCAGTTCGACCGGATAGGTGGCGCGATTCAAGTTGAGCCACGTGCCCGTGGTGGCGTTGGTCTGATGATACGGCACGCCAAAAAGCGAAACGGGCTGCGCGCCGGTGAGTCCGTCGTGCACGACCGCATCGCCCGCGACAACGCCTGAAGGAATCGCATCAATCTGAATAAATTTGTTGAATGGATCGACGAGCACCACGTTTGACGTGACACTGCCCGCGACGTTGCGATTGGTGGACAGCGTGGAATCGTAAAACTGAATGGTCTGGTTGTAATAAAAAAGCGCCGCGCCAGGAGGCGTGGTCATGTTGATTTGCGCGGCGACGCCAGCGGGCAAGCCCGTGGTGACCACCGAGCTCACCGAACCGAGCACGCCGTTGCCGTTGGTCTGCATCACTTTGTCGAGGAAGCTGCGGAACTGCCCCATGGCGTTTTTCACTTCGCGCTTGGCGGCGTTTTCGATGGCCTTCTCGGGCGAATTGGTGCTGTATTCCACGAGCTTGGTGATTTCCACGGCGTGGCGGAAAAAAATGGGCGAGACTTGCGCCACGTCGTAAGTGGTGCCGGAGCCGCGGCCCAGGTCGCCGCCGTCCAGATTGGCGAGACCGGCTTTGCCTCCGGGACGGATTTGCAGCGGGAGGCGCATGTTGCGGCTGGAGACGCGCTCCACGTCGCCGCGCTGCTGAATCATGGTGAGCAGGATGTCGTCCCGCTCGTAGAGCAGCGGAAGTTTGTCCCGGACTTTTTCGAGCTGTAGCGCAACTGATTGTGCATTTTGCATCTGTGGCATCGAGTTTTTCTCCTAGGAGTTGAAATTCAAGGCGGTAGTGCAGGGTTGTTTTAGTTGGGTCTGTAAAATTGGTGGTCTCACCGTAGGGCAAAGTTTTGGGCACCACGACTGGAACGCGCTGAATCGTCGAAGCAGCCTGACGGCATAGAACCAGCGTCTAAGGTTGTTATATGCGAGCAGGGGGGCCTAAACCGAGCCTTACGCCGCGCGAGCTACTATCCGCATGGTGGAAAATCCTGAGCGGCCGCGTGCCGATGCTTTCGATCGAGATAACGCGCGAGTGCCCGCTGAGCTGTCCGGGATGCTATGCGTACGGCGACAAGCATCTGGGCGGCGGCTTGACGCTGAGCGAGCTGAGCGATTTGCGCGGCGATGCGCTGGTCGAAGGCGTGCTGGGCCTGGTGGAAAAGCACAAACCGATGCACGTCTCGATTGTTGGCGGCGAGCCGCTGATTCGCCATCGCGAACTGAGCCGCATTCTTCCGGCGATCAGCAAGCGCGGCGCGTTTACGCTGGTGGTCACCAGCGCGGTGATTCCCATTCCCATCGAGTGGATGAAAATTCCGCGCGTACGCGTGGCCGTTTCGGTGGACGGTTTGCCGGCGGACCACGATGTGCGGCGTAAGCCGGCTTCCTACGAACGCATCCTGAAAAATATCGAAGGGCGCGAGGTGAACATTCATTGCGTGGTGACGCGGCCGATGCTCGCGCGTCCCGGCTATCTGGACGAATACGCTGCGTTCTGGAGCTCGCGCCCGGAAGTGAATCGCATCTGGGTGAGCATTTACACTCCGCAAATGGGCGAAGAGAGCCGCGAAATGCTGACGCCGGAGGATCGCGAAAGTTTGGCGCGGCAGTTGCCGGCACTGGCGGCCCGCTATCCGAAGCTGCTCTTCAAAGACGGCATGGCGCAAGCGTTTCTCGAGCCGCCGAAAAACCCCGATGATTGCTTGTTCTCGAAAATGTCCGTGAATTACTCCGCGGATTTGCAGACGCGCGTCGAGCCCTGCGTTTTTGGCGGCATTCCGGACTGCGAGCAGTGCGGCTGCACCATCAGCAACGCGCTGCACTGGATTCGCTCCGTGCCGCTGGCCGGGCCGGTGAAAGTGGACCACTTCATTGGCGGCTCGATTCGCGTAGGGCAATTCGTCAACCGTTTGCGCGAACACCCTGACGAGCCTCCGCGATGGAACGGCCGCGGGATGCGCTCGACCAAGCCCGCCCGCGACCTGGTGCAAATCCAACCGTAAGTCTGAGCAATAACTCCCCACGCACGGAACGCAACATTGCTTGCAGCTCGTCCTGCGCAGTGTTAAATTCCTGCCACGTCCGTGAAGCGGAGACGCATACTCATTGCACTGATTCCATGCTGCGCGCTGATGCTATCTTCATGTCACCCAGCGGTTCATGCCAACCCGCCTTCTATTGGTTCTGCGCCACTGCCGAACGACGTGCCTCGTGCGGGAGAAAACGGTTACACTTCACCGCAATGCGTATACTGCCCTATGCCGCAATACTCGGGCCCCGCATTCAAGAAGAAAATTCAAGGCATGGTTGTGCTCGATGTAGTTATTCTTTCAAATGGTTTGGCGGGCCCTATTCGCGTCAGAAAATCGCTGGATCCCCGATTGGACCAATCGGCTATACGCACGATTCGTGATGTTTGGCGGTTCAAGCCTGCACTCGGGCCGGATAGAAAGCCTGCTACGGTGCAACTGCTCCTCGAAATTGACTTTCATTTATACTGACGGTTTGTCTTCTTCGAGCCTGCCTGATTCCTTTGCAAGACAAAACTCAGTAACGCTCCTAATTCCCTTCTCCAGAGGCGGAGTTTGGGTGGTAGTACGTTGGTACCAGTGCAAAGGTGCTGACAGTACTGAGAGAATGTGACTCCTGCGCTATGTCCTGCGCGCTTGGGGAATGCCAAAATTTCACTGTAATCAATGACGAGCGTGGATGCACCGCTGATGGCAGCCGCATTCCGCTGAGGCGAGGGGAAGAAATGGGCGACGTGACAGAGGCATTAGCGACACTGAACGAAAAAGCCGAAAACGACACAGTAGAAAAGGCCGTAACGGAACGGCGCCGGCGCTTGCGCACGAAACTTTCCGCGCCGGTGCGCGTGCGCATGAATTCCGGCTCGCAGCAGCAGGCGGAAGTTTGCACCACGGTGGACGCATCGCGCGACGGCTTGCTCTTCACGTCCACATTCGCGGGCTATCGCCGCGGCATGGACCTGGCCATCACTTTTCCGTATTCCGGCACGGCAGGCGGAATGCAGCACGAGCGCACCGCGGTGGTGGCGCGCGTGTTTGAAATGCCCGAAGGCCGCTTTGGCATAGGCGTGCGCTTTTACGAAGGCAAACGTCCTGAGATCGGCGCGGAAGGCGAACGGGCCGGTGTCAAGATTCCCCGGAACGCCGGCGAAGTGGCGCGCGATTTGGAAAAGCCCATGCCGCTGGTGCTTATCGTGGAAGCCGAAGCGCGTTCGCGCGACATGATGCGCTCGGTGCTGCAGTCCGAAAAATATGTGGTCGAAGCGGTCGAGACGGGCGCTGAAGCGGTGGAATTTCTCCGCCAGCGCACGCCCAATCTTTTACTCACCGAAATTGAAATTGCCGACATGTCTGGCTACGACCTGTGCCTGATCGTGAAATCGAATGAGCGTTTGCAGCATGTTCCGGTGGTGATGACCACGCGGCGCGGCCAGCCTAATGATTATTCGACGGCGCACGCGCTCGGAGCGATCGTGTGCATGGCCAAGCCGTACAAGCAGGAACGCCTGCTGCACGTGGTGCGCATGCTGGCGCCGCCGACGGTCAGCGAAGAGCCGGCCATGAAGCCGGGTGCGCGTCGCGGAGTGCATACGACGGCGAACCATCGCGGCAATGGCCACAACGGCAACGGCCACGCACGCGCTCACCGGTAAAATTCAGCGGTCAGTGAACAGTCGCGGCGGAGCGGCCTTTGGGCCCGCCCGTTGCACTCCGAACGACGGCGTCTTGCGCGACGCGCTATTGCCCGAATTTCTCCGGGATGGTAACTTCCACAGGACGTATGGGCCCAGTAACCTCAAAACTTCAGTTCCCTTCCCGCGTTCTGACGCTCGCACTGTCTTTGATTGTCTGCACGGTTAGCGCGTCAGCAAAAAATAAGAAAGACAAAAAGGCCGAACAGGCTGAAGCGCAAGCGCTGCTGGACAAAGCCGCGGCGCTGACGAACATCGAAGCGCCTGGCAGCCAGCCATTTGTGTACATCGCGAACACCAGCTGGACGGAGAACGGCAAGACTACCAAGGGCCTGTTTGGCGTCGCGTGGCAGAGGGTGGACCGCTACCGCGAGCAAATCGCGTTTCCAGGATTCATGCAGACGGAAGTTGTTTCCGGCGACAAGCTGTATCGAGCCAGGAATACCGAGCCCATGCAGCTCTTGGCCATGCGATGGCTCAGCATGTTCCCCGTATGGAATCATCTTGGTAATCGACCCAAGAAGGGCCCGACAATTTCGAGTGCTCATCCACCGAAGGAACTAGCAAATGCGAAAAACTTCGCGTGCGTAACCGCCACCGTGGCAGACACCGGCATCGAAACGGCTAAGCTCACTGTGTGTTTTGACAACTCGACCGGGTTGCCGCTGCTGTCTCAGCAGCGATACGGAGACAACACCGTTACGCAAGCATTTTCTAATTATGCAGCGCTCGGTGACAAGTACTTCCCGCGCGAGATCACTTACGCGGATAGCGCCGGCAATCGTGGAGAGATGAAAGCTTCGCGCCTCGATGTATTCACGACCTTTGCCGAGTCCACATTTCAGCCGCCCCCGAACTCAATGGCCCTGCCGTGGTGCGCCCAGCCTACATTCAAGAATCCGCTGGCGAACGATCCTGTGTTCATGCACATTCAGAAGTGGATCCCGGCGGAGATTCCCGATTTAAATGAGCCGTACATCTTCATCATGGTGAATAGCAAGGGGCGTGTTCAGAAAGTCTTCTTCATGGGCACCCCGCCGAACTTCCAGGAACAGGACGCAGCGAATGACGTGTACGGCTCGCAATTGCCCATCAAATATTGCGGAAAGGAAGCCATTCCGTACGAGACGTTCCTGCAGCTCGGGAGGCGCGTACAGTAGCTGACGGCATTCTCGCACCGAAGGCCACCGTGAATCTCTGTTCTGAAGTGCCCATCACTTACAAATTCAAAATGTCGGCGTCGGAGAGGCGCTTGTAGTTCACTTCGCGCGGCGAGATGGGTTTGCGATTGACGCCGTCGGACGGGCCGGAGCCGGAAATGTCCACGCGTTTCGCAGCGGAATCGTGGCGCGTCAGGCGGTCACGATTCGCGCTGACTACGCTGTGCGTCCATTCGCCGATAACGCGCTTAGCGATGGACGGAAGCGCCTGCTTTGCGCGTCCTGCAACCAGCGCCACAATCGCCTGTTGACGCGCCTGCAAGCTTGCTTGCTGATTCCCGCCTTGATTCGCCACGTCGGCGGCGGCGAAATGAAACGCGCCGCGCAATTGTTCGCTGAGCTGGCGATTCGCGCGCAATGCCGAATCGAGGTCACGGTAAATTTCGCCGACAATGCGCGTCTTCGTGCCGGCGGAAACACTCTGCGGCAGAAGTTGATTCACCTGCGATTCGATCGCGCTGACGATTTGCTGAACTGCGGCGGCGTTGGTCGAATGGAAAAACGCGAGCTGCGCGGTTCTGGCGGCTGGAGGCTGGGCGCTGGACGCTGGAAATTCTGAAGAAGGACCGCCCGATTGTGCTTGGGAGGCAGCCGAATGGTCCCCTGCCGAGGCAGGCGGATTTGCTGCCGGCGCAGCCGCGGGCGTGTCAGAGGCTGCCGGCCTGAAGGGCGCCGCTACGGGAGAACCTCCGGCATCGTCCTGTAGCTCACGTCCCGCTGGACGGTTTGCGTCCGGCTGACGTGAGGCATTTTGCGAATCGCTGGGCAAAGACCTCAGGTCAGATTGCGCAGAAGCAGCGCAATCGGGACCTGAGCTACACGGCGCGGGCGTCGCCGAACTCACTGCAGAACTGGCGCTCGGCGCAGACGCGGATTGCGGAGGCGCAGCGTGAGCGGCGGCAATTGTTGCGGCGTGCGCTTGCATCGCTTGCGCCAGGCCGTGAAATGCGCCCGGCGACAATTCGTGAATGCGCGCGGCGAGTGCGGCATGGTCCGCGGGCTGCGCCGAGAAAAACATTCCGTCGAGCTCGTCGAGTTGATTCTTTGCGTCCTGCGCGGCGGCGGGCGTCGGAAAGACGGCGCGAAATTGCTGCGCGGCGTCTACGGCTTCGCGCAATTGCGGGTTCGCGTCGAGAGCTTGCGCGAGTTCCGGCGAAATTGTTTGCGTGTTCGCGGCTTGCGCAGCCCCAGCAGAATCAGCGGTGGCTACAGCCGGCGCGCTGGAATCGGATTGCGCGGCAGTCGCAGAGCTTGCATTTGCGGCTGCGTTCGCGCTCGTGGTTGCGTTTGAATCGAATGACGCGTCACCAGCAGGCCTCGCGACGCTGGTCACGAGTCCCAGAATTTCATCGTCGCTGGGATGTTTGGAATGCTGCGCGGATGCGCGTCGCGAGCTTGTCGAGCGCGCCTGCGCGCCAGTCACGGGAAGTTTCGTGGAATTCACGGCCATTTGTTGCCTCCAAGTTAGTCCAGGTAAAAGTGTGCTCAGTGAAGAGCGAAGATCCGTAGTTGAAAGTTCAGGGTTACAAGTGGAAAGCCTGGCGCAGCGGCCCGCATCACTGTTTCGCAGCGGCACAGTGGCGAATCCAGCACAAAGGCACTTTCGTACTATTGGCCACAGTGCTACCCTTGCATGAAGATAACCTTATTCCCAGGGGCGGAGTTCACCCGCGCATACGAGCTACCTGGCAACGGTCATTGGCTGCCCGGCACTGTGAAACGCGAAGAAACTTTCGGCCTCAGCGGTGGAGAGGTTCTGCAATGACCTTGCCGCAAAACGAAATTTCCGTTGGCACCATAGAAGACGTGAAGCAGCCGCAGGGCGCGGAACGGCGCCGGCGCAAGCGCGTGAAAGTGTCCGCGCAGATGCGCGTGCGCTCGACGGATCCCAAAGCCGAGGCGTTCACCGAAGTCACCATGACCGTCGACGTATCGCGCGACGGAATTCTGTTTTCCACTTTGCGGCGCGATTTTTGGAAGGGCATGTCCGTGGGCGTAACCTTTCCATTTTCGAACGCGCCCAATGCGCTGAACGCGGAACAGCCCGCTGAAGTGGTGCGCGTTGTCGAACTTCCCGGCGAGCAAATCGGCGTCGCGGTGCAATTTGTCCGCACGCAGCAAACTGCCGCAGCGGCGACCGCGCGGAGCGGCCCAGGCTCGAAAGAAAAATCAACCACTCATGGCGCATCGAGCGCGGAAAGAGGCGGCCCGCGGCACGCGCACCCCATCCGACCGGTCGTTCTGGTGGTGGAAGACGATTTGCGCGCACAGGAGCAAATCAAAACTCTGCTCACGCCGGAGGGTTATGACGTTTTTGCGGTGCGCACCGGCACGGAAGCGCTGGACATTTTGCGCACCACTGTTCCTGCGTGCTTCATCGCCGAAGTGGAAGCGGGCGAAACTTCCGGCTACGACCTGTGCCTGATTATCAAAAACAGTGAGCGGCTCGCGCGCGTGCCAGTGGTGCTGGTAACGCGCAACGCGAAGCCGGCGGATTACGCCGCGAGCCACAATTTCGGCGCGGTGGTGTGCATGGCGAAACCGTTCGAGCCGAAAAGATTGCTGCAAGTGGTGCGGCTGGTCGCGCCGCCTCCCGCAAAGCTGGAAAAATCCTCCTACGGAAGCAACGCAACGCCTTCCATCGAACGAAATATCTGAAGTTGGCTGTCTCGCCGGCTGAGTTGAACGAGCATGTCCGGAGTCAACATCAGACCTCTATAACGGAGTTTTCTTGCGCAAGGGTGCGGATTCGGCCTGCGCCAACGCGGCCGATTGGAGTTGCGCTTGCTGTTTCAGCAGGAATTGCTGATGCATTTGCGCGTGAGCGCGGACGTTCGCGTAGCCTGTGGGCGACGCGATTTTCGCCGCTTGCCCCGCGTCCGAGGAGAACCAGCGCTTACACGCGTCGAGTTCGATGGCGTGATTGTCGGTGAATTCGTCGGGCATGATCGACGGTAGAAAGTTTTCCGCCGCGCCCGTGGAATCCACAGGTGCACAGGCTGAATTCTGTGCCACTGGAGCGTTCCCGCCTGCCACAGGCTGAGAGCCTGCGCCACTAACATGAATGGGCTGCTCCTGCAGGAGCTGCGCGATTTCGCGATACTGTTTGGCGCGCGACTCTTCGTCGGGAATCACCAAGTCGTCGAGGCCGATGAGCCGCTTGAGCAATCCCAGATTGGCAGGATCGCCGAGCACGGCTTGCAAACGCGGGTCCGGATTGGCCATCAACTGCATCAACACGCCGCGCTGCTCGGACCACAACGTCGGATACTGCTCTTCAGTTTCCGGATACGAAAACAAATTCCCTTTCAAGTCGGCGAGGCGAATCCATTGCGATTCGAACGCCGCGCTCGCGCCGAGCAGCGTAATCTCCACGTCGCTGGGACGATTTTGCCGGAAGCAATCCACGGCGGCGAGCATCAAGTCCGCATGAAAGAATTTCATGCGCCGCCAAACGAGGCCGATGCGGCCCATCGCCTGATCGCGGGCCATGGCGTAACCGCTCGCGGTGCTGGTGTTGGTCATCGCGCCGCCAAAAAGCGCGGGAAACGCGCCGGTGAGAAATTGCGCGACCGGGCCCATCAATTCCGCGGAGTGCTGCGCCAGATCCGGCGGAACGCGCGCCGCCGCAGGCTGAAAAAATCCCGCAGCGAGCGGCTGGCCGGCTTTTGCCTTCGCCGGATAATGCGCGCCCGGCTCGGCGGTCTGCGATTGCAGCGCGTCGAAGTCAAGCACTTCGCTGTCCGCGTAAATTGGCGGAATGCCGTATTCGTAAGTTTCGATTTGCAAATTCGAGAGCGTGTTGAAGCGCTCCTGCACGCTGATGAGCGCATCGCCGAGCGCGGGCCGGCCGCTCGAACCGTCGCCGGGCATCGCATGCATCACGCGCCAGTGGTCGTCCATGTTTTCATTGCGCGCTTCGCAGTAAACGTCTCCCGCGAAGGCGGCGTAGCAGCCGTCGGGAAAAATGGCCAGCAATTCTTCGCGCAGCGACTTGTCGTCGAGCTGATAAAACCCCCACGGACGCAGCCAGGTGCGCTGAAAAGTGATGAGGTTCGGATTGAAGTCGCCGCCAGCGGTGAGCGGGCCGCCCTGCGATTGCTCCAGGCGCGCGAGGCGCTCATATTGCGCGGATTCGCCTGCCGCGATGGGCGCGTTGATTTTGTCCGCAGCGTGTGGATACGCGGCGCGCAAACGCGCCTGATGCACTTCCATGTTCCACTGCAAAAATGGATATTCGTGAATTTCGTTGGCCCACGGCGGCGTTTTCAATTCCAGCGCGCCCACAACGGTGATCACTTCCTGTCCATTGGCCACGCGCACAGTGCGCACGCCCGCCGGCACGGTAATGACTTCTTCCGGAACATAATTCTCTTCCGTGAGCAGCGCGCCGCACATGGCGCATGGCATTTGTAGCTCACGTCCCGTTGGACGATTTGTGTCCGGCTGACGTGAGGCATTTGATTTGTCATCGGCGGTTGCATTCGTGAAAGTCCTCAGGTCAGTTGCAGCAGAAGACGCTGCAACCGGACCTGAGCTACAAGTTTCCGCCGTGCAATTCGGGCAAATCCACGCGCCCGCGATTTTTACCTGCCGCGTGTCCAGCGCCGTCTCGGGATGGAAACCAAATCGCTGCCCGTCCACCACGTAGCGCACGTACGCGCCGACTTTTCCGCCCGTCCAAAGATGAAACGCCTCTTCGACCAGCAAATTGCCGATGCGATTATTTTGCTCGATGAGCTTGGAGACTTCGCTGGCGGCCTTCGCGGAAGAAACGTCCGCCTCGCTCTCCGCGGACTGCGGAAAAAAGCGCACGCGCGGAATATCCTGGCTGAGCACGGCGATAATCGAAAGTCCAAACGCCTGATAAATGTTGGTGACGAATTCGTAGCGCGGCATGTCTTCGAGCGAGCTGTCGCCGGCGGCTTTCTGCTCGAAGGGCAAATGCCAGTTCTGGTCGCGCTCGCTCCACCACAGATATTGCATGCCGCGCCAGAATTGATGCGCTTGCTTGATGCGGCGAATTTCCGCGCGGCGCGACACGTCTGACTCGGTGGAGAGTTCGAGGATTAGCCGGCGCAACGCGTGCTGCAAACGCTCCGGCAAGTGCTCATTATTTGCGCCGAACGCGCGCGTGGCTGTGGCTGTTGCGCTCGTGGCCAATTCTGCGCTGGCGTTTCCCTGCTCTACTGGAACGGACGCGGGATTCGGCGGATTGATTTTGTCGGTGCTCTGTTTTGATTTCATGAATTTGTGGGCTCGTAAGAACAAGAAATTCGATTCCGGCGGCGGAGTTCAAAAGCGCCGGCCTAAAGGTCGCCGCTGCGATATGCGGCGGAGTCGTAGCGGCCGCCTTCAGGCGGGCGCGCATTGATTGTTGCCCAGGGGCTTACGCGCGCGGGACGACGTTGCGCGGCGCGGGAAAAGTGTCCGCGTCGGATTCGCGTTCGCGCTGCGCGGCGCGCAGATCTTCGATTTCGAGCGCCCGCCCAATTTGCTGCCACGAACGCCGCCGCAGCGCCGCGGCAGGCTGTAGCTCACGTCCCGCCGGACGATTTGTGTCCGGCTGACGTGAGGCCTTTGGTTCACCGTCGGCCGCTGCAAACTCCGAAACGGGCCCCGTGTTGCGATTCGCCGCTTCGCTCTTGCCTGCGCAGGGGCGATCCTTGGGTCGCCCGGGCGAGCCTCGCCTTGCCTTCACGACAGCTGAATGCGGCGCCACGCGCATCGGCGGAATGCCCGCCACGCCGAGAATGGAATTCACCAGCGCGCGATTTTGCGCGCGCAGCCGCTCCACTTCCTCTTCGAGCGCCCGCGTGTAGCTCCCACGCCACCAGTTCGCGCCGCGAACGCGCGAGCCGATGAGCCGCCAGACGCTTGTCATTTGCTGAAACATTTGACCCTCATAGAGCAGCCGCGACCGTCTGGCCAAGCGCTACCAGAGCCAGCGGCGGCGCGGATGCGGTTTTGCGCCCGGTCGCAGAATCACGCGCTCTTCGGTGCCGCGCAAATCGAGGTTCGCTTTTTGAATTTGAATGGCGCGAATGGTCGGATCGCTTGACGTGATGCGCTGCTGCAACTCCTGTTCGCGCGGCGGTTTTGCCGGCTGCGCCGAAGCGCGCGATTTTAATCCGTAGCGCGCCGCGTCGGGAGCGTCGTCGCCATCGCGCTTGGCAATGTCTTCGACGTTCACCGCGTCGCGCACCAGTCCCGGCAGCGTGCGAATCAGCTCAGAACACGAATCGGCGATGAGCCACTCATGCGCGTCAAGCATTTGATACATCAGCATCCATCCGCTGACGCGATCGTTGTCCGCGGGCACAGGGCGCGGCAATCCGGCGGCCTGCAAAATGTCGCCCATCTGCTCGGCAATCGAGGATTCGTCAGTGCGGCGCGCGAACGCATCCGGCGAAAGATAAATCGCGTCGATTTTCTCGGCGCTGCCGTCGCGGGCGCGCGAGCGTTCGATGATTTGCGCGGCCAAAATGCGCGGCGCGAGATGCTGCGCGATGAATTCGCGATACGTGATGGTCGTCGCGCGCGGCTCTTGTCTTTGTAGCTCACGTCCCGTCCGGCGATTTGTGCCGGACTGACGTGAGGCATTTCCTCCGTCGTCTGCTTCGGCCCGCGAATGGCCGGGGCCAAAGCCCGGCGCTGCGGAACCATCAATGGTGGGCGCGGCGGCGTCCGGTACACGCGACGCCCGCCGCGTTCCCTGGTGAAACTCGTCGGCAGAAATAGTTTGCCGCTGGAATGCGGGGGCGTCAGAGTTGCGCGACGCGCGCCCCGCCTCTTTGTAAAAGTCTTCCCGGCTGCAAGATTCGCGAAGAGCAGCGTCACCGGCAGTGGGATCCGCCAAGTTGTTCGCAGAATGGCAAGCGCCAGATTCGTGCGTCTGGGAATCCGCGAGCCGGTGACGTTGCTCCTCCGACATTTGCGCCGCAAAATTCGGCGCGGCCGTGTGCCAATAAACCGCGGCGGGATGCTCGAATCCCCAGTCCACGGAAATCCAGCGCGGCCACCATTTTTCGGCGGCAATAGCTTCGGCGCGAATCACGCTGCGCGACGGATCGAAATTCGTGAAATATTGCCCCGCGAAAACGCTCCAGTCGCCGTCGAGAAACGCGCGCCGGTAAAAATCCGGCAATTGCTGCAAACTTTTCAGGTACGAAGGATCGTTCGCGTAAATTGGATTGTCCCAGACGCGCGCGGAGATGAACGCGTAATCGTTCGCGTCGTATTCGCGCGGCTCCATTCCCGGCGCGGGCTGCTTGTCGATGAAAAGCGATTTCACCCACGCGTGCCCGATGTTTCCGGGATTCGTCGCGCCCGCCATACTCGGACGCGAGTCGCGCACCGGACAGCGATTGCGGCTGGTGAGAAATTGCCACTGGCGCAGCGTGAAATGCGTCAGCTCGTCAATGCCGATGAAAAGGAATTCGCTCGACTGATACTGGTAAATATCATTTTCGCTCTGCGAATAGCCGAAGCGCGTGGTCGAGCCGTTGTGCCAGGTGACCGTGTGCTTCGCTTCGTTGAACGAGCGATACAGCTCGCGCGGCACGTCGCGGCGAAAATAGAGCAGCAGCGAGCCTTCCAGTTCCGGAAAAGTGCGGCGCAGCAAAAGCGTGTTCGAGCCGGCGTTTTCGTTCGCCTGCAGAATCGCTTCTATCAGCAGCGCTTTGGATTTCCCCGGGCCGGCCGCTCCGCCAAAAAGCCGATACTTCGCCTTGCAGCGATGAAATTCGCGCTGCTTCGGAAACGCCTCATAGCCGAGCGCGATCTTCAGCCGCTCAAGCTCATCGGAGTTGGCGTGGTCCGCTCCGCCTGGTTCCTCCGCGTGCAGCGCAGCCTCTTGCTTTTCAAGCCAGCTCTCAAGCGCTGGAATTACGATAACCGGACAGGGCTTTTGACTCATGAGGGTCTAATGCGGTAGCACAACGGCTACTGCTCGGATGATTCGTTCGCGTTCGGGCGCGGAACGTCATGCACCAATTCAACTATGGGCGCCTGCTGCGCGGCGGCGCGCACCAGCGCGGGGTCCAGGTGGCGAACTGCTTCCTTCAAGTATTCGAGCAGCAATTTGTTGTCTGTTGATTTTGTGGATTCCGCGAGGCGATCGATTTTGTAGTTCATCAGCCAGGCGATTTTCCATTCATCCAGGCCGGCCTTGCGCATCGCCGCGCGCAAGCGTATGCGATTTCGCGACACCGGCGCTTCCTGTGGATTCGGCATTCTGAGAACGATCGCGTTACTCGCCGCGCGAGCGGGCGCATGGGCGGTTCGCTTTGCCCGCTTCCGTTTCGCTGCGCCCCGTCTTTTCGTCACGCTCGGCAACTTTCACCCGAGGATTTGCACGGTCACGCCGGAGCCGCCGGAGATGGCGCTGACTTTGGCGCGAACGAAGTTTCCGCGCACGCCGGAGACGCTGCGCGCTTCTCCGCTCGTCGCGGTGGACGTGTCAATCGTGGCGTACTGCGCGTCCACGTCGTTCATGGCGCTTTGCAGCGCGACCGAAACGCTCGTGGGCGCGGTGCCAAAAATCGTTTGCCAGCGAATGGTGCGGCCGTTCTCCGGAAAACCGGAATAGTTCGGCAGCGCGAATTGCTGGCTCGCTTCGCCGGCGGACGGCGCTTCGGAATTGAAGGCGAGCGCCACGTCGCCGGGATAAATCGAATTCGGCGGATTTTGTGCATTGTATGCAGGCAAGGAATTACCTCCTGTGAAAAACAGTGGCGAATGGTAGTGATCAACTCTTAGTGACTGGCGGCTAGTGACTCGTGAAGTGCAACATCAAATCGAACGGCGAATCCGACTCTGTAGCTCAGGTCCCGCCGCGATGGTTTTCATCGTGGCTGACCTGAGGCCTTTGAATTGCGCCAACAAAATCAAAATTCTCGCTGCCGCAGGGATACCTTCGGCACCGGTAGCGGCAAAAAAGTGGCACAGGCTTTAGCCTGTGTCGCCTTTCATCTTTTGTCAGGGCACAATTTCAAACGTGCCGTACCTATGCAGTGTCATTCCGCCTTTCGCGCTGTTTGCAGCCCGACGCTTTTGGTCGGGAAGCCGCTGAGGGGATGGCTTTAGGAGTTCTCATTGGCTCGGCTTTTGTAGCGGCCGATGTTTTCTATCGCCCCGTTCCGGCGACAAAAAAAACAGCGAAAAAAAAGAGCGCCAGCAGGACGCCGGCGCTCACAGTCAGGTTTTTGCTTGGGGCGACTCGCGTCACAAGTGACACGAATCGAGATTACAGTAAAAACTTCTACGCTCTTTCCCAAAATCTGTCAAGTACTTTTTTTTGTACGCAAAAGTCGTCCAAGGTGGAATTCGCCATTAGCCATTGAAAATGAGCAATTTGAAGGCCCTCCCCCGCCCAGCAATTTTTTTTCATGCGCCGTGGCGCTTGTCGGGGCTTGACTCAGCACCGCCGCCACGGTCACATCGCCTGAGCGCTTCATTGCGAGCCTCCGGCGTGCGTGGGTGCGGGCGGATGATTATAGGCGAACGTGACGCGGAAATGAGCGAGCGCGCCCGGCAAATTTGCGGGCAGCCCGTGAAACGGTGCAGCTTTGGCGACGGCGACCCGCGCGGCAGCTTCAATCGAAGCGTCTCCCGAAGTGCGCGCCAGCGAAACGGGACCATTCAGCGTGCCGTCGCGGCGAAGAGCGAACGCGACAGTCACTTTTCCTTTCTTCGTGCTGGAGCGCTGCGGCAGGCCGTCCAACAGAGCTTGCGCCGTCGCGCCCGCAAATGCATGGATGAAATCGATCCACGGCTGCGCGTTTTTTACTCCGGCGACTTCGATGGTTTCTTTCAGGACGACGCGAGAGCCGGAGCGCGCGCCTGGCCGCGATATGTCCGCTTCAAAAGAAATTTTGCCGTGGCGCGTGAACGTGAAATTCGGCTGACCCGCCTGCGCCGGAACATCGGACCGTTCCTGCCGCGCACGGCTGAGCGCGAATGAGCGCGCGGAAAGCACCGCCAGAATCAGCGTCACCGCCGCCGCCGTCACATCGCCCGAACGCTTCATGGCGTGACGGACGAGGCGAAGGCCACGGTTAGCGTAGTTTCGACGGGAACAAACTTTCCATTGCGGACGGTCGGCTCGAATTTCCACCTTTTCACCGCGTCCTGCGCAGCTTTCACAAGCATGGGTGGGCCAGAAATGACGCGAATCTTGGCCACCTTGCCGTCGTTTCTCACAATAGTATCGAGTACAACCGTTCCTGACACGTGCGCCGCTTTGGCCTCGGCGGGATATTTCGGCGAGACTTGGTGGATGAGCTTCCCCATCATCACATTCCCGGGAAGCTGGATCGCTCTTGTATTCTGCTCGAGCGAAAAGTCAACACTTATTGTCGTGTCGACCGAAACTGGCTTTCCATCCGTGACATACGGTTGATATCGCCACTGGCGCACCGCGTTCAGCGCCGCTTGCCTTAAGAGCGCCGGACCTGAGATGTAACTAAGGATTTGGGGCCGTCCGTCACTGGATATAGTGGCGCGGAAACGAACTGTGCCAGAGACATGAGCCACGAGTGCTATCTGCGGATACAGAGGCGGTACAACGTGAGTGAGTCTCGCCTCCATTTCGCTGCCCGGAACCACTGGAGTGGCCGAAGTCGCGCTTTGCTGCAGCGGGTCGGGTGCGGCACTCTCCCGTGACGACCGGCTTAGAGAAACATTCAAGAGGCGCGCGCCAGACGGCTCGAGCGGCGATTCCCTTCTCCGCCATTCGCTCGATTGCTTTTCCTTCGGGGGTTTTTCTTTCAGTGCTTTATTGATGGCGCTTTCGAGTTCGCCGCCGGTCATCTGCTCGTCGAAGCCCGATTGCCGGAAGCGAATCATGCCCTGCGCGTCAATCACGATGTAGGTGGGAAACGAATCCACGTCAAAAGCCTGCTGCACGGCGTTGGAAAGGTCGATGTATTCCGGCCAGTCCATGTGATGCGCGGCGATGAACGCGCGCCAGGCATTTTGATCATCATCCGAGCTCACGCCGACAATCTCGACCGGCTTGCCCGCGAATTTCTGATGCAGGCGCACCATCGTTGGAATGGATTCGCGGCACGGCGGACACCACGTGCCCCAAAAATCCAGCAGCGTCACTTTGCCCTTCAGCGCAGCGAGCGAAATTTGCGCGCCTTCGAGCGTGGTGAACGAGAAATCCGGCGCCAGCGGCTCGCGCGCATAATCCGGATTCGCCATGTACAGCGCCGCTTTTTTCGCGGTCGCCGCGTCCGGCGAAGGCGAAGCCAGATACGTTTTCAACTCCGCCGCGCCATCCGCATCTTTCTCCTGCCGCATCAGCAGAACGCCCAGATTGAAATGCGCCATGGCGTCCGACGGATCGAGCGCAATGGATTCGCGCGTCTCCGCAACCGCGTCTGCCAGCTTTTTGTCCGTGGGCTTGTTGCCAGCAAGCTCCGCGAGCAAAATCGCGCGGCACAAATGCGCTTTCGCGGCGGCGGATTTATTGTTGTCAGCGGAGGCCTCTTTGATGGCCTTTTTCGTCGCGTCCATCGCGAAGTCCACCGCTCCGACGCGCTTGTAAATCTGATATACCGCCAGCAAACAATCGGGACAATCGTGCTGCGAGATTTTATCGGCCTTGTTGTACGCGGCGACCGCGCCGGCAAAATCCTTGCGCGCGTAACACGCGTTCCCTGTGGCGATGGCGGCGTTGAGCGCGGCTTTGTCGACCGGCTTCTTGTCCTTGGCGAGGCACGCCGGCGAAAAAATAATGCTCACTGCGAGCAAAGCGGAAATTGCAACTGCGGATGCGGCTGGGATGCGCATGAGAGGCTCCTAAATTTCGTGCAAACAGAACCCAAGAGGCAACGTACAGGGCAATGTACAGAGCAATGTACTTCGCCGATATTACGCCTCGTGTGTCGTGTCCGCAAGATAGCAGCCCTCGTCATGTGTCGTGTCGTGTGTCGATAAAATGCCGGAGACCGTAGCGACACGAAGCGAATTTCCATCGATTGTTTGGGCAACCGCTTGCATCTCTCATCTTCAGGCGGCTGTGCGCGTGTGCTATCGTGAAAATGATATGCCTACGCTGAAATCCGTGATGCAACGCGTCGTCTGCCCGCGGCGGAAGCCTGCGCGGTCACGCATTTCAATTTTTGCGGCACCGTTGCTCGCACGAATTCTGCCAGCCATTGCGCTGCTGCCCACCGTGCTCTTAACTGGCGCGCTGCTCACCGGAATACTGTCGCTCGCAGCGCCGCCGGCCGGCGCTGCGTCCGCGCGCGCACGCGTCCGAAAAGCGTACGCACCCAAGCCGAAAAAAGAGCAGCCCACGGCCGCGCCGCTGTGCCAATCCAAAGACGTCACCGTCGAGCTCCCGCGCGACTTTTTGCAGCTTTCCGTGCTCAGCAACTCCTTCATCGCGCGCGACAATTCCATCAGCGTGATCACTTTTCAGAATTATTTTCCGCAGCCCATTGCGGAAATGGCCATTGTCGCCGAGTACCAGGATCAGGACGGCAAGTTGATTTTCTCCAGTGTTTTTGCGGCTTCCGCGAATTCCACTGTTACGCCGTCGTGGTTTTCCACCTATCTGCCTTCGCAGTACTACATCACTCCGTGGAGCAAGCCCGTCGCGCCGCGCGCCACATTCAGCCTGGCCTCGACCAGCGGACTGACCACCGCCGCATGTCCCGCGCAAATCAAGGCCACCGTGGTGCATATCGCATTCGCGGGAGGAAGCCAGCTAAATTATTCCACGCCGGGCTGGCAGCTTCCCATTCAGCCCGAACAGATTCCCGGCAACTTGGAATTCTATGCGCCGCCGCGCGATTTGCCGCTCGAGTTCACCGTGAAAGTGCATCAGCCCGCCCCGCTCGGCCCCATTATTCCGCCGCCCGAAGTTTCTGTGGTGGACGGAAAACCCCGCGCAATGTTTGATCGAATTCGCGACCAGATGCAGGCGTGGCGCTTCGCTTTCGCCATCAAAAACGGCGTCAGCGTGGATGGCGACGAAACGCTGCTGATTCGCGTGCACTCGCCGAAGGAAGGCGACGGCCCGAAAGTGTTTTGGCTCGCACGCGATGAAGTGCCCGCGCCCATGGGCATTGTCGATTTGATCCCGCTGAAAATCCCCGATACATGGGCGGTCTATTACGGCGGCGTCAACCTCATGACCGGCGAAACGCCTGCGCAATTGCAATAGCGGTTCCACGCAGTCTTCACGCCATAGAATTGTTGCTGAACTTACGTCGCCCTCCGTAGTTTTACAAATTCGCTTGGGCGGATGTAGAATGCGCCCTTCTTTGCGGTTTACCTCAGCGGGAGGTGGCATCTGCGATGAGACGACCTTTGGGCTCGCTTGCGGCTCTGATTCTGATGTCTTTTTTTTTTGCGGCGCCCATTTTTGCGGCGGCAAATAATGCACAGGAGGTGCGAAACGCGGTGATGGGTTTCGCAACAGACTGGAACCACCACGATATGGCCGCGTTCGGCAAGCTCTTTGCGCCGGACGCCGACTTTGTCACCGTGACAGGGTTTCGGATGAAGGGACGGCAACAGATTCAGATGGATCACGCATGGATGCACGGCGTAATTCCGCGCAATACGCCGGGGTTTCCGAAGTCCGATCCACACTACGGAATCTTCGCGCACAGCACGATGAAGTTCATTCACATTGATGTCCGCTTCTTGCGTAAGGACGTGGCCGTCGCTCATGTGAACTGGGAATTGCTCGGGGATTCCCGAACACCGAAGCGCCACGGCGTGCTCTTGTTTGTGCTCACGCGGCAGAATGGCGGATGGTTGATAGCCGTTGCCCAGAACACGGAAATCAATCGCACGGTGAAATAATTTAGCCCCGTCGCCGCAATTTCAGAGATGCGCTTCGCGCGCCGCCGCTCGTGACGCTGGCGGCGCCTCCAGACCGACGCGCTGAATCTGCTTCCACTCGTTGTCGCCGCGCAGGTATTGCCACGTCCCTTGCAAGCGCCACCACAAATACATTTGCCGGTAAGGAAATTGCTCCAGAAAGCAGAAGCAAATCAGCTTGGCCACGTCGCGCCAATCGTTGTAGCGGCGATAGGTGATTTCCTCCTGCAACACTGCGCCAACGGAAATCATCGCCGCGAAACAATATCCGTAGACCATGAATTGCACGAAAAATGTCCGGCTAAGCGCGCCCAGAAAGGCCGAGAGAACAATCGTGGCAATTCCGGCCACCTCGATCACCGGCGCGAACATTTCGAAAACCCACAGATACGGCAGCGCGAGCGCGCCCATGCGCCCATATTTTCTGCGGAAGAGCATGTCGCGATTCGTCCACAGCACGTCAATCAGCCCTTTTTGCCAGCGTGCGCGCTGTCGCGCCAGTGAACGCACCGTCGGCGGCACTTCCGTCCAGCACACCGGGTCGGGCACGAAACTGATGCGATACTTTCTGCCTTCCTCGAGCATCAAGCGGTGCAGCCGCGCCACCAGATCGAAATCTTCGCCAATCGACGCGGCGCGATAGCCGCCCGCGCGCATCACCACGTCGCGCCGGAATATGCCGAACGCGCCCGAAATAATCGTTTGCATGTTGCCGCGCGCCCAGGCTTCGCGCCCAATCAGGAAGGCGCGCAGATATTCAACCACCTGAATAATCGCCACCGGACTTTTCGGCAGGCGCACGCGGCGAATCTTCCCGCCGGAAAATTCGCTTCCGTTCAGCACTCGCACAATTCCTCCCGCAGCGATCACGCGCTTGGGGTCCTCGAGAATGTTGACCATGATGCGCAGCAGCGCGTCCGGCTCCAGCAGCGAATCCGCGTCCACCACGCAGGTGTAAGGGCTGCTCGCCACATTCAGCCCGGCGTTGACGGCATCCGCTTTTGCCCCGCAACTCTCCTTGTCCACCACGAGCAGGCGCGGTTCGTGAGGGCTGCGATAGATTCCGCGCACTCGCGCCGTCGCCAGGGCCGCGATGTAAAGCCGGCGCGCGGGTTCGAGCTGATATTCCTCCGTCAGCTTCCCGAGCGTGCCATCCGTCGAGCCGTCGTTGACCACCACCACTTCCAATTCCGGATAATCCACGCCCAGCAGCGCGCGCACTGAAGGGATGATGGACGCTTGTTCGTTGTGCGCGGGCGCAATCAGCGTGATCGGCGGCGTCAGCGGCGATAATTTCATGCGCTCCAGCCGGAGCGACGCGAGGTGGTGATGATGCGCGCGGCTGGACATCAACGCCACAATCAGCAGCGCCAGATAGATGAGATTCGACGCGAGGTAATAGAAGAAAAGCGTGTTGTTCGAAATATTCAGCGATGTGTTCAGCGAAATGTGAAGCAGTTCGCGCATCTCACGCCATTTTCGCCGTTTTTTCCGCTGCGGGAATGCGCATCAACGCGCGAAGCTCCTCCGCTCCTGCTTCCAGCGCCTCCAGCAGGCGCGCTGATTCCGCCTGCGTGGCGTGGCTTGCGCCGGATTCGAGCAGTTCTGTGAGTTTGTTGAAATTCCCAGTGCGGTCGAGCTCCGCAATCATCGCCTGCAATGCGTAGGCATCGCCTGTTTCGAGCACGTCGCGCAGCACGCTCACCGAATCTGGCACACGCGCCAGCCCCTCCGCCGCGCGCTGGCGAACATGGCGATTGCGGTCGCACACGCCATGCAGCAAAACCGGCACAGCGCGAGCCTCCGCAAAATGCCCCAGGCTGGTCACCGCGCGCAGCCGCACAAACCATTCCTCATCCGCCGCCAGCGTCGCCAGCGCCGGAAAGGCGAAGGAAAATTCCGCCTGCGCTAGGGCCCGCGCCGCGCAAGCCCGCACTTCCGGCGACGAATCCATCGCCAGCAGCAGCAAATCGTCGCCCAGCGCATCGAGGGCCGCCTTCGCCGGCACTTCCGCCATCACGCGGGCGAGCAACTCGCGTTTTTCTCCATGAGCCAGGAATAAATACGGCAGCACGATTCGCGGATTCGAGCGCGTGCAGATAATCAGCGCGTTCAGCAGTGAAGTGCCCTCCAGCTTCAGTTCGCCGGTCACAAAACGTTCGAGCATCGCTTCGGCCGCCGCCGGCAATCCCGTTCGCGCCAGCCCGCGCACCGCGGCGAGTTGCGTATTCACGTGCGCATCATTGAGCGCGGCCACCAGCACCGGCACCGCTTCCGGCGCGCGCGTCCGCCCTAATCGCACCAGCGCCGCTTCCCGCCGCCAGCCTTGAAACCGCCGCGCGTCAATCACCATGCGGCCCAGCAAGCCTGTGCGCCGCAGGAAGCTGCGCAGCTTCTGGCCTTCATCGGCGCCAGCCGCGTCCAACCGGTCAAGCGTCAGCGCAATAATCGCTTCGGCGTCCACGTGAACCGCGCGCCATTCGGCCGCCGGAATTTCGCCCGAAAGGATCTGGTTCCAGTGCTGCTGCACGTAGAATTCAGCGCTTCCCAGCCGGTCGAAATAGCGCCGTCGCACCGTGCGGCGCGCGACAATAAATGCAATCAGCGCCGCAATTCCCAGCATCGAAAAGAGGATCGCGCGCGCAACGAAAGCCGCAGCTTCCGGATTCACCGAGTGCCTCAAATGTGGAAGCGAATTCATCGCGCCTCTCTGGCCTTTGTAGGGGCCGATGTTTTTCATCGGCCCGTTCGCGCACCCTACGCTAAGCCTGCAAGCCCTTGCGGCTGCCGCCCTGCGTTCCTGTTCGCATCACTACCCATAACTCCCTTGCAACCTCGCCGCGGAGATTTTCCCTCGCGCCGGCGAATTGACGCGGCGCCCGATGAAAGCACCGCCGCATCTCGTTTGCTCGTCACTCGTCACTCGTCACTTGTCACTTGTCACAGCTTCAGAAGCGCACCCCATAGCTCACGCCGTACATGTTTTCCGTTCTTCCGCCGTTGCGAAGCTGCCGCGCCACATAGAAATTCACGAATTGCCGCGAAGTGAATCCCACGCGCGCGCCGCCGCCAAACGTGCGCGACGCGAATGCGCCCACCTGGTCCAATTCGCTGAAGTTCTCCGCGCCCACGGCGAACGTCGCGTTTAGCAGCAGACGCCTGGCGTTAACGCGCGGAAGGGGAAATTCTAAACGCGAGTAGCCCGAAGGCTTCCACGCCACCGCATCACCGTCGAATCCGCTGCGCGCGCCGTTCGCAGAAACCGTCCAGCGAAAATCCCGCGCAAAATCCGCCGCCGCTGTGCCGGTCAGCGCCAAAACGTGCGCGTTTTCGTACCATAGCCAGTGCTGGTTGTACGCGAATTCGACTCCCCGCAGCGGAGCGCTTTCCGAAATGCGGAAGCCGTGCCCATACTCGAAATAAGTTTCCGCGCGCGGAATAATTCCATCCGCGTTCCCGCCGCCTCCCGCAATGGTGAAAGAATTTGCGCGATCCAGCCGGAAAGTGGCCGCGCCGATGGCTTTTTGCGCCAGCGCGCCGAAGCGCTGGTACGAATCCGCCTCGCCTGAAAAAATCCACCGCGCCTTCGGCTTCGCAACGAATGTGACCATCTGCGCATTCGCCGCGTTTGTGTAATTAAACGTATCGGTTTCGTTGCCGAAGTCCATTTCGAAGCGCGGCAGTTCGGTTGGGACATCCAACGACCGCAGACCCGCGGCCGCTTCATCATCGGCGGGAGAAATATTCGCCGGCTCAAGCGCGCGAGCTTGCAGAAAATCGGCACGCGCTGCTTTTTTTCGTCCCATCGCCGCAAGCACGCGCCCGCGCTCGATGAGAACGTCCGCGCGCGCCGGCGGAATTTGCGCCGCCGAATCGAGCAGCGCCAGCGCATCTCCATTGCGCCCGTCCTGCGCCAGCAGTCGCGCCAAACCCAGCAAAAAATCCGCATCGCGCGGCGAAAGTTCGAGCGCCCGGCGAAATGCAGCTTCCGCCTCGGCGCGCTTGCCGCTCCACGCCAAAAGCTGCGCCCGCCAGCCAAGCGCATCAGAATCCTCCGGCGCCGCCGCGAGCCGCGCATCCACAATCTTTTCCGCGGCTTCCAAGTCGTGCGCCGCAACACGCGCGCGCACCTGCGTCATCCAGTCGACGCTAATTTTCGCGGGCGATTGCGCGCCACGATTCTCTGTGGTCGCAGCCGCCCGCGGCCGTCCAACTGTTTGCGCCGGTGAACCTGCCGCGCGTCCAACGCTCATCGCGCACGCCAGCAGCAACGCAGCCACCGCGAGAATCCCGCGTCCACGCGCACCCGCACTGAGGCACAGCTTCACGTCCCAAGGAACTGCAATCGGTGCGCCAGCGGTACTACGCGGGAAAATTTCTGTTGCGTGGAACTAACGTATCTTCAAATGCTTACATCGCAAGCGACTTACCTGCCGAGGAGCGCCCTCGCGTCCCCATTTCCTTCGCGCTTTGGCCGTTGCGTTTGCGGTTCACTGTTTCACAACAGCACGGCCTGCCCCAAAGTGGAACATGCACTGTCATGTTTTTGCAGCTTTAGATTTTGTGCATCGCGTGCAAAACGTAGCCGCCAATGCCCGAAAACCAATCCGTCCATCCATGCGCGATCATCGTGGGCGCCAGCGATTTTCGCCACGCCGCCACAATGCCAAAAACCAGCCCGAGGAGGAAAATCGCTATCATATGCGTCCATCCCTGATAGCCATGCCCCAGCCCGAAGAATATCGCCTGAATCACCACTGCCACAGCCACGCTGCCAGTCAGGCGCTTGCACTGCTCCTGCAAATATCCGCGAAAAATGAACTCCTCGCAAAAGCCCGCTGAAATCGCCAGCGCCGTCCAGACGGGAAGCTCCATCGCCGCGTGCGGAATGAGTTCCTCCACAACTTTCGTCCCAGCCGCGCCATGTGAACGTACAATTACCGAGAACACGCCTTCAATCACGATCAGCACCGCCCAGACTCCGAAAGCGATCCCGATATCGCGCCAAACATCGCCCGCGCCCGCCCAGCGCGCGTTAATGCACTGTCGGACCGTCACTCGCCTGCGCATTCCCAGATAAACATAAAGAAAAAGCACCCACTCCTGAATCAGCGTCCCGGCGTACGTGAGCATGCGCTCGCCCTCGGTTAGCCCTCCGCCATGCGCGCCCGTGAACTGCCGCGTGGTGAAATACGACAGCGCCGAAATCCCCACGATAATCAGCACGAACACAATTGTGTGCCACAGCGGAGCAATCAGTTTTTGTTTTTGGGGTGATTCCGATTCGGTTGGAAAAGTAGGTGGCGCGGCCTCGACCATTCTCTGGAACTCCGCTCCGCGCGCAAACCGCCGTCGCGCGCAGCACAAAGCCTAGCGTGCGCCCGTTCTCGCGTCAATCGATTGTCGGATGATCCGTCCCGCGCCAGCTTGACATTTCCACGTCAGCGCATTCTTGGTCCGCTCCAGAACATCGCTGGCCCGCGCAGCGAACTCGTACGCTTTTCACCGGCTTGCACCACTGGGTCGTGCGTCCATTGCGCCCACTTTGAGCCGTGCACCGTCACGTCACTCCGCGTCAAGCAACGTCACGCCGCGTCGTGACAGCCTGTCGGGGCAAAGCGTCGGGGCAGCCTGTCGCGTCATAGCGACGTCAATTCGCGTCACGTCGCGTTGTGTCGCATTTTGCCGCGCCAGTTGGTAGTGCAATTGCAGCGAAATGGCCTAGGACAATGCGCTCTTCGCCCGATCCAGAACGTCCCGCGCCTGTTCCATATAGTCGCTCGCTCTGCCTTGTGCCTCGCTGGCCACATCTTGCGCCCGCTGCACCCATTTTGAGCCTGCTCGGTCGCGCGTTCCACTCCTTTGCGCACCGCAGTAGACAGGTTTTCGCGCATGTCCTCGCCAGCCTCGGGCGCGAACAGCAGTCCCAGCGCCGCTCCTGCTATCATTCCGAAAGCAAACAGCCCTACTTTTGACTGTACCGACATCATCGTTCTCCCTTCTTCGTTTGAATTCAAATCACTTTTGCTTTTTGTCGCATCTCGACGGCCGCTGCAACCGCGAACTTAGAAAACCGCAGCGGTTCAATATGCGAACCTCGGCGCTACGGGTGCCACGACCCAACTATCCTCGTCCGCCAGCCTTTGCTCCACGCGTGCGCCGCGCGCCCCTTCGTGTGTCGCCAGCCTCGCTGCGCGTTTCTGCGCTCGACGCTTCGTTGCTGGTCGAAATATCCTCCGCGTGCGAATCCTCCATAATTTCTTGCGCCCGCTTGATCTCGCCGGACGTATCGCAGTGCACCGCCAGCAAAATTCCGCCCTTCATCACGCGCCCTTCGTATTTTTTCGCTTCGAACTCCGGAATGCCCATGCCAATCAGCGCGCCCGTGAAGCCGCCAACCACTCCTCCGGCGCCAATTCCGGCCAGCGCGGACACCAGCGGTCCCGCCGCGAGCAACGGGCCAATCCCAGGAATCGCCAGCGCGCCAATTCCGGCCAGCGCGCCCAACGCTCCGCCGATCACTGCTCCGGTGCTTGCTCCCGCGGTCGCGCCTTCGGGAGCCTTGGTATTCTTCACCGTGCCCATCTCCGTGACGCGCGTCTCGTGATGCGCCGCCGGCGTTTCATACGCGTCCGTGTCGCTCTCGTCATAAATGCCCGCGACTGTGCTGGTCTCCACCAGCGTGGGTCTCCCCAAACTTTCCGGAAGCAGCACGGAAATATCTCCGGCCGTGAACCCCGACTGCAGGAACGTATCCATCGCGTGCTCGACGCCTTCCCGCGTCGAATAAATCCCGAATACAGCGGTTCTCTTGTTTCGCTCCGCCATATAGCCTCCTTTTTGCCTGCACTTATTTTTTATTGCACTTGTTTAGTGCATCTGTTTAGTGAGGGATTCTACCGGCTCGATGCGATTCCCGTTGGCCCGCTCATCTCTGCGCTAAACTAAGCTGAATCTCCACCGAAAAAGCTGCCTTCAACGTAAGCCCACGGGGATTTCAAGTCTATCAGCCAAAGCCTCTACGATTTGCAGTCTACATCCCCTACCCGTTTAGTCTTATTCGAGGCTTGCTCAGGAAGGAAAAACGCGGCGCGCTGGCGCATTCGCGTCAGTAACGGGCGAGTCGAAACCATCTTCGACCTGCCAAACGTTCGATATCCGCTCGCCGGCGTCTTGCGCCTCTTGCCTTCGCAGGAGCGGGAGCTTGTTTACCGCAGGGAGCGATCCGCGCGGGCGAATCGTCGCGTCGCCGCTACAACGCTCTCACTTTTTTGCGCTCGCCGCTTCCGCCAGCGTCTTCTTGTAGTCGGCGGCGAATTTCTCCATGCCCTTGGTGGTCAGCTCATGCTGCAAATTGAATTCCTCCCACGGCTGCGCCAAATCCAGCTCCTCATACGGAATGGGCGTGCCTTTCGATTCGTAATGAAAGTTCGCGTCCGGCAGCGGCGCGCCGCGCTCCGCCCATTGCGTCAGAACTTTCGCCGGCACGGTCGCCAAATCAGTGTCAAGCTGCAGCGCATACAACAAATGCTCCACGCTGCGAATGCTCGCCGCCAGAATCAGCAAATGCCCGTCGCCTTTTTCCAGCATGCGCTTGGCATTCCTGATCAAATCCATACCGTTCTGCCCGATGTCGTCCAGTCGCCCCACGAATGGTGACACGTACGCAGGTTCGCGCGTCCCTTTCGTCGCGCCATACACCGCGGCCACCTGCTGCTGCGAAAAACAGAGCGTCAGATTCACGCGCATTCCCTGCGCCACGGACATTTTCGCCGCGCGCAAACCCTCCGTCGTGCACGGATACTTGATGTACGCATTTGGTATCCACGAAAACATTTCCTTGCCCTGCGCGAACATTTCCTCCGCCTTTGTCGTGCGTTCCGCAAACACTTCAATCGAAACGCCCGCGCTGCCCACGAGCGGAGAAATTTCCCGCACGATTTTCCGGTACTCCTCCAGCTCTTCTTTTTTCGACAGCTTGTGCCCGCTCGCCAGCAGTTGCTTGATCTCCGGATTATTCGCAACCAGCGTAGGATTGGTCGTCTGCCCGTCCACAAATCCCAGCAGCTCTTTGATTTTTCGCGTCTCCTGCGGATCTCCGCCATCCACCAAAAGTCGTGCTCTCGGCCGATTCACCATGTTGTTTCCTCCAAAACGCGCCCGCACGCAGGGCGCAAGCCATTCTCCTAATTAGCTTACGCCCGCGCGCGCCTTTCGCCAGCCCTGCGAGGCCGCCGCTCCTGTAGCTCACGTCCCGTTGCGATGATTTTCCGCAACTGACGTGAGACTCTTCACGTCCTTGCGGCGCCCGATGCCGGTTGGACGTTAGCCTTTTCCGCGCGACACATCGAAAACCAAGAAAGAGCGCAGAAACGTCATGTCAGTCCCGATAAAAACCGCCGGGACGGGACATGAGCTACAAATCATTCGTAGCGCAGGGCGACCATGGGATCCACGCGCGTCGCGCGCCGCGCCGGAATGTAGCACGCGGCGAAGGCCACAATTCCCAGCAGCGCGGCCACCGCAATGATCGTCAGCGGATCGTCCGCGTGCACATCGTACAAAAACGAAGTCAGATACCGCGTCACGCCTATCGACACGCCAATGCCCACCACAGCGCCGACCGCGGCCAGCATGATTCCCTGCTTCACGATCAGCCGCAGCACATCGCGGGCCTGCGCGCCCAGCGCCATGCGAATGCCAATTTCCCGCGTACGCCGCGACACTTCGTAGGACAGCAGCCCGTACAATCCAATGCACGCGAGCGCCAGCGCCAGCAAGCCAAAAAATCCGGAGAGTCGCGCGATCAGCCGCTCCTCGAAAAGCAGCCGGTCGATTTGCTGCGATTCTGTGGTGACGTCATACAGCGGCAGATTCGCGTTCACCTGCGCAACCACTTTGCGAATCGTCGGCAGCAACGCCTGCGGATTGGCCGCTGTGCGTACTTCGAACGAAGCGCGCATGCCGCGCTCCGGCGTGTACATCGTCGGCTTGCTTTCGCCGCGCAGGCTCTCGTATTTCGCGTCGCGCACCACGCCGATGATTTCCCATCCTGCATGGCCCGGGCCCATATTGCTCGCCGGCGCCTGTCCAAACTGCTTGCCCAGCGGATTTTCTTTCCCCAGGAATTTCTCCACAAACGCCTGATTCACAATCACCGGAGTAGGCACCGCAGCGGGAGGCGCATTCTCTCCCATAGGAAGCGGCGTGGCCTGAAAATCGGTGCTCGTGAAACTACGTCCCAGCACAAACGGAATCTGCATCGTCGAAAAGAAATTCGGCCCCACTTGCAGCACGTCCGACGTGGACACCTCGTCCTGCGGCGTCCCCGGCCAGTGAAAGCCCGTCATCATCAAGCTGCCGCTCAGCAGCGGCATCATCGAATAGCTCACCGACGTGACTCCCGGCGTCGCCGCGAGCCGTTGCTGCAAATCGCGATAAAAACTGTCAATCTCCGCGGTTTTGTATCCAGCATCGGCGGGATCGATCCCGAAAATCACCAGATTGTGCGGGTCGAATCCCACGTCCACGCTGCGCAAATTCACCAGCGTGCGCACCAGCAGTCCAGCGCCCACCAGCACCACAATCGCCAGCGCCACTTGCGTCACCACCAGCGCATTTCCAGCGCTCAACCATTTTCCGAATGCGCCTCCGCCGAACCGCGACAGGCCCGCCGAGCCTGCTTCGCCCTCTTTCAACGCGGGAGTCAAATCCACGCGCACGCCGCGAAACGCCGGCGCCATGCCAAACAAAATTCCCGTCAGCACGGAAATTCCCACGGTGAAGAGCAGCACGCGCGTGTCAATGCCCATGGCGAACGCCACCGGCCGCGCCTGATTATTCGACACGAATGACAGAATTGCGTGCGCGCCCCAGTACGCGAAAATAATTCCCAGCGCGCCGCCCAGCACCGAAAGCATCACGCTCTCCGTCAGCAATTGGCGCACGATTCTCGCGCGGCCCGCGCCGAGCGCTAATCGCACCGCGATTTCTTTTTGACGCCGTGCCGCGCGCGCCAGCATCAGCCCCGCCACGTTTGCGCACGCAATCAGCAAAATAATGCCCACCGCGAGCATCAGCACGTATAGCGGATTCGAATACCGCGTGCGCGCTCCGGTCAGGGCGCTCTGCGCCGGCAAAAGCCGTATCGCCGGATTATCCGAAGGCACCGCGAGCGTCGTCTGCTCGTTCGGATTTGGCATTTCCATGGGCGCTGGGCCGGTGAAGCCCATCTTTCCACCGAGCGCTCTCCCCTTTTGCGGTGAGTTGCCCTTCACCCGCGCGTTTCCGTGCTGCGCCAAACCCAACGGCCCATTTCCGCCGACGCGACGCTGCATTACTGGCCCCGCTCCCGGCCCGCCACTCCGAGGAGCGCCGCCTGGACCTCCCGGCCCTGGTCCGCCTCCCATCACCACCATTTGCCGCGCGCCGCCTCCGCCTCCCGGGCCGCCCGGCCCGCGCCCGCCTCCGCCATTAAATATCGGCACTTGCCCGTGCAGCATTTCGTTGCGGAAAAGTCCGCTGACTTCTGTTTGTGCGTGCTCGACAGACGTTCCATTTTTCAGCCGCGCAATAATCGTGAGCCACCAATAGGCCACATCTTTTTGCCGCCCACTCCAGAACTGCGAATTGGTGACGCGCTCCGCCGACGAAAGGGGCAGCCACACTTGGTACTCACTCCCCGGCGCAAGGCCGGTGAAACGCTGCTCCGCTACGCCGATAATCGTGAACGCGATGTTGTTCAGCTCGATGGTGCGCCCAATCGCCGCCTGCGAGCCGCCGAAGGCGCTTTGCCAGTAACCGTAATTCAGCACCGCGACGGGCGCTGCACCGGCAGTATCGTCACTCGGCTGAAACAATCGCCCAGCAGCAGCCTTCAGTCCCATGGTGCGGAAAAAATCGCCCGAGACGAACTGGCCATTCACGGTGGTCGCCGCGCCATTGCCCGTCAAATTGAGCGAACCGGCATTGGCCATCGCCGCCACGCCCGCGAACGTGTTCGTCTGCGCGATTTCGCGGAACATTGGCTCAGAAAACGAGCAGCCCGAGGGATTTGCCGCGTTACGCGCGAACATTCCATTTTCCGCGCAATCGCCCGCGGACATGTAGCCGTGAATCTCCGGCTGTTTGTGCGCCGTCCACTTCAACAGCACAAGTTGCGAAGGATTTTCCACCGGCAGCGAGCGCAGCAGCACCGCGTCAATCAGGCTGAAAATCGCCGTGTTCGCGCCAATGCCCAGCGCCAGCGTCAAAATGGCCACCGCCGCGAATCCCGGCGATTGCGCGAGCAAACGAATTCCGTAGCGCAAATCCTGCAGCAATGTGTTCATGGCTCAACTCCCGGGAGCTTGGTAGCGCAGACCTTTGCTCTTTGAAGGTCTGCGGCTTTTCGTTTCACCCTGAGCGCAGCGAAGCTGCCTGCGCAGGCAGCGTCGCCCACGACCGCTCAGGCCGCGCACAGCATACCGCGAAAAACGCATTTCTGTCCCGATTAGAAATAACGCGGCCCTTTATTTTCTGTAACTTGCGCCCGTTTCTAATAATTTTCTGTACCGATTAGAGTTCACTGTGGCCGCGCACTTTGGCTTCACAGTGCTTTTGACGGTGGGATTCGCAATTGGTGAGTGGACTGGCAAAGTTCGCAAACGAGCAGTTCCAGAGTTGGTAGTTGAAAGTTGACAGTGAAGGATGGAAGCTGCGCGGCGCGCCTCGAACCCTGCCGCACCGGTGTGCGTGGCCTACTGGTCGAACTCTTCAAACGCCGAACCATAGAAAACCCGCGTCATGTCGTTGCCATCGAGACCGTATCTTTCGTCATACGGCCCGTTGAAAGTGTCTCTCGGCAGTGGCACCCGTGCGTAGACGTTCTCCCAAACGATAACGCCTTGTTGTAGCTCTTCAAAGTAATCCGCACCAAAACGCTCACCGGCTAGATTGTGAGCATCATCAAAAGCCATGCCCGGATTGTCTTGCCGAATTCTGCGCAGCCTTCGCTTGCCGACTTCGATTCTTCGCAGGGTGACGAGCGCACTAATTCTCGTGTTGCGGTTCGGCTGGAACCATGCACCCTGCGTGAACGCCCACGTAGCCGGTGGTTGCCGGTTTTGTAGGGGGACCGTCACCCACATACAAGGGAACGCATAAAGCGATTCTGCCGTACATGGTACCCAGCACCACTGATGGTTCCTCGAACATGGCCGAGATGCTGCCGTTGTTTTGCAACACGATGCAGCAAGGAAACTCCCTGAACTCTTTGAATTTCTTCTGCCCGGCCTTTATCCGCTCGATGATTTCAGGATGCGGGTTCAACTGAAAGAAACCCGGTCGCATCATGTCAGCGTCTGCATCCTTCACGTCGAACAAATATGTGGCGCTGCCCAGTGTGACACTGTAATCCGGCTTTTTGCTCTTGCCCGGATACGGTTTCTCAAATTCAAACGGATAGCCCATGGCTTTCACATAGGCTTCAAATCGTCGTTCGCCTTCGGTTCGGTTGCCTTGGGGCATGACGCGATTCTACACTAGTGGCGCGTACTTCATTTCTAGGAGCGGGGCTCCTCAGGCGTTTGATCGCGAGAGTATCGGGAACGCACGGAGGGTACGGTCTACCACATTTTCTTTCTTGGTTCGAGGAGGCAGATGCCGATGTGGCAGGCTTCCGGCGTGCCGATCTGGCCCATCCAGACGACGCGGAACTTGGCCTTTTTCCAGTGGCGCTTGACTACGACCACTTCGCCGGGTCCCCGCAAGCAGCAAGGGCCGTCCACGCGCGCGCCGGTGCGGCTGATGTTGATGGTCTGCACGCGCTGCTTGAACGGGTTGCCGTTCGTGTCCACACCTTCGACTACCACGCGAATCTGCTTTGGAACGCGAGGCTCTTTGGCCTTCTTCGCGTAAGATTTGCCGGCGGATGCGCCGCTCACCGCTGTGTGGCCCATGGCTCACCTCTGAGGGGTAAAAATTATAAGCTCGAGATGAAATTATGATGGAACGCGCGCGCGGCAGGGTCAACAGTACCAACGATTTCGCGTGGCGCAAGGGTTAAGGCTTCTTCTCGCCCTTCAAGATCCGCACACGGCTAGGATTGGTCCCAGTTGCGCGCTAGAATCCTCGCCATATCGATCTCGACGAACTCAATGATTGGATGGCTCGACCGGCACGAAACTGCCAGCTTGGTTTGGGTCGCCTTTCCCAGAGTAATGAGCCTGAATGGGGTATGGAAAGACCGGTCGGCAGCGTTCAACGCCGTTGGTCGAACGGCATGCGATCAGCTTTTCTGGAGCCTCTCCTTTCTCCACCCAGTTTTCCAGCGCGGTCAGAGCGTCGAAGTCCGTGAGCCCAGGACCTCCGCCTCCGTGATGCACGCCGGGGATGAGAAACAGCCGGAAGAAATCTTCGGTTTGCCTGCGACCGCCCATGAACTTCACCACACCTTCGTAGTAGGCAATTGAAGAAGTCGGCGACATTGCGCCATCCGCCCAGCCGTGCCACATCAACATCTTGCCGCCTCGCGCTTTGAAAGCGCGCAAGTCGAAGGAGGTGGCGTCATAAATTCGTCGCGACCTGTCAAGCGTTGCAGGATCGCGGTCAAAATCGAAGCTGAGAGCGTCGCCCTTCTGCCTTTTCTTTGCGTCCACAAAGTACCTGAGCCACACGCGCGCCAGGTCCATGTTGGCGAAGCGCGGCGGATAACCGGGGATGGCGACGCCGGGGTAGTTAAAACCTGCCCACTGCGTCTCGCTGCCCGGGAGGTATGGGAACGCGTAAAGGACCTGCCCTTTCGAATTGATTGCCGGGCTCATGAGCCGCTTGACCGCGGTCACCTGTCTTGGATTCAAACAATCAGGACCACTGCCGCCCGAGGGACAAGCGATCATCTTTGGCTGCCACTTGCAGGAGAGCGGGTCAGCAACGAACCCTTCTTCGACGCCGTCCTGAGCGCCGCAATGCTGCAGCACGGATTTGTGGATCGCACGAGCCGCCGCAGCGTTGAGTACCGAACCACCGTGACCGTCGCTGACAGCTTGCGCGAACCAGGCCGCGGCGATGCTGTTCCGTGCGGTGTATTCGTACACCGGCGCGCTGGGCAATAGCCCATCGTAGTCCGCGGGAAACCTCTGAGCCTCCATGAGAACGGCCTGGCCGCCTTTCGAGTTGCCGGCCATGAAGGAGTGCTTGATCGGCTCGCCGTAGTAATAGGTTGTGATGAACTTTGTGACCAGGGTTACGACATGATTGCTCCGCCAGCCGAAGTCCTTCTGCAACTCTGGCGCACCTGCGGCCCAGATACCGTCGAATCCCAAAGCACTCTCGTGTCCGCCGTCTCCCGTGGCGGAGGCGTAGCCACGGGCAAGGCCCGGATTACACATCCTGCTTTTGAGGTAGCCGCAGAAGCCGCCGCAGGCTCTAAAGAAGAAATTGTGATTCCAATCGCGCGGCGGCGGCAGTTTCAACTCGAACTTGTTCTGTGGAGCAGCGTAGCCCATTACATCGCAGTACTGACGGATGCTGGTTGTGATCGGAGCGCCCATTTTTCCAAAGCCGCCAGCCGTTATAGGCCACTCTTCCAGCCCGCTCGCCGGCACATCAACAAGCCGCGCCGAGGTAATTAGCGCCGGCCCTCCCGGAACGTTTTCCAGATTCAGATGCACCAACGCCGCGCACTTTTGCACCTCGCTGCTGGGCTGCGGCGTCGTGCTGGACTGCGTCTGCGCCGCAGTCATGCGCGGCAGGATCAAACAAAGCGCCGCCAATCCGATGCCGCAAACGCGGGTTGCAAACGAGCGACTCATACTCGCCCCCTGCAATTGAATTAAAAGCTAAAAGCAGACAATAGCACGCCGCCGTCTATGCCAGCGAGCATCGGAATTGGCGCTTACGTGCGGCTCTTAACTCTAAACCGTCGACGATCAGCTACTCATAGCGCAAGCTCCTGTAGCTCACGTCCCGTTGCGGTGATTTTCCGCAACTGGCGTGAGGCTTTTCACGTCCCCGGGCGCGTATTTAGTGCAGCCTGACGCGAGGCGTTTCACGTCCTTGCCGCGCCTGATGCGCGCTGAGGTAAAGCCCTTCCGCACGATACATCGAAAACTAACGAACAGCGCAGAAACCTCATGTCAGTCCCGATAAAAAACCATCGGGACGGGACATGAGTTACAAGGCATTACTCATAACGCAGCGCGACCATGGGGTCGACGCGGGTGGCGCGGCGCGCCGGGATGAAGCATGCCGCCAGCGCGACGAGCGCCAGCAAAACGGCGACGGCAATCATTGTCGCGGGATCGTTGGCGTGCACTCCGTAGAGCATGCTGGCCATGAAGCGCGTTACTCCAATGGCCACGCCAATGCCAACCGCCGCGCCTACCAGCGCCAGCACAATTCCCTGCCCTACGACGAGCTTCAGCACGTCACCCTGCTGCGCGCCGAGCGCCATGCGAATGCCAATCTCGCGCGTGCGCCGCGCCACTTCGTACGAAAGCAGGCCGTAGAGTCCAATGCACGCCAGCGCCAGCGCCAGCACCGCGAAGAAGCTCGAAATGCGCGCCATCATGCGCTCCTGCACCAGCAAGTCTTCGATCTGCTCGGTCTGCGTGCGCACCTCGAAAAGCGGCAGGTTGTTATCCGCATGCGCCACCACGCTGCGCACCGCTGGAATCAGCGCTGTGGGACTGGACGCCGTGCGCAACTCGAAGTGAGCGCCGCCGCCAGTGAACGGCTCGTACATGGTAGGCTCGATTTTGCTGCGCAAATCCTGGTACTTTGCATCGCCACAAATTCCGATAACCGTGTAGCCCGGATACTGCGCGCCCATTGGAAAATCGCTGCCCTGGTAATCGCCAATGTGCTTGCCAACGGGACTTCCCTTCGGGAAAAACTTCCGCGCGAACGCTTCGTTGACAATAATCGGTATGGAAGCAAACTGGGCCAGCGGCATTGGCGGTTTGGCGGGCGCTGCCGCGTTCCCATTTGCCGCGCTAACCGCGGCTTTCTCCCACGCCTGCTCTGCCGCGGTCTCCGCCGCTTGAGTCGCTGCCGCAGAAACAAAATCCGACGCAGTGAATCCTCGCCCGGCGAGCATGGGAATGCGCAAGGTCGAAAAAAACTGCGCGCCAACCGCCAGGGCGTCCGCGTCCGCATCCTGATTTCGCGGCGTGCCGTCCAGATGGATCGACGTGCTCCACAAGCCGCCGGCCAGCAACGGCTCAGAAGAGTAGCTCGCGGAAGTCACGCCGGGCAGCGCGGCAAAGCGCTCGCGCAAATCGCGGAAAAGCTGCGCGCTCTGCGCATCCTTGTAGCCGATGAGCGAAGGATCCAGACCAAAGAGCAAAACATTCTGCGTGTCGAATCCGGGATTGATTTCATGCAGATTGCGCAGCGTGCGAACGAGCAATCCCGCGCCGACCAGCACCAGAATCGAGAGCGCCACCTGCATCACCACCAGCGCGTCGCCCAAACGGAACCATCTGCCAAACGCTCGCCCAGCGTGCGCGCCGCCGGTCAGCGATGACGCTGTCTCTTTCAGCGCGGGGGTCAAATCGATGCGCGTGCCGCGCAGCGCGGGCGCGAGGCCAAACAAAATCCCGGTAACGAACGTGACGCCAACGGTGAACGCCAGCACGCGCCAGTCCGGCGCGATTACGAATCCAAATGGACGGTCCGAGCCGCTGGTGACCAGCGTGGTGATCGCGTGCACGCCCCAAACCGCCAGCAAAACTCCCAGCGCGCCGCCCGCAACGGAGAGCATCACACTTTCGGTGAGCAACTGCCGGATGATGCGCGCGCGCCCTGCGCCCAGCGCCAAACGCACCGCCATTTCTTTTTGCCGCGCCGCGGAACGCGCCAGCATCAATCCCGCCACATTGGCGCAGGCAATCAGCAGAATCGCGCCTACGGCAATCATCATCACGTAAAGAAGCGACGAAATATGCCCGCGCTGACCGCTCAGCCCGTCCTCCGCGGGCACCAGCGAAATGCGCGGATTATCCTCGGCTTTCGACAGCGGCTTCGCGCCATGGAGCATTTCGTTGCGGAAAATCAAACTCGCAGCGGACTGCGCCTGCCCAACCGACACGCCCGGCTTGAGCCGGCCCACGATGACCAGCCACACCGAGTACGGATCGTTCAACGTGTTATCGTTCCCGAACCATTGCACGTTCACTTGCGGCAGCGCGGAAATGGGAAGAAAGAAATCCTGCGTTTTTCCCGGCGCGAGATTGGTGAAGCGCGGGCTGGCCACGCCGACAATTTCCACAGGAATATTGTTCACGCGCACGGCGCGCCCGACTGCACTGCGTTCGCCGCCAAACGCGCTCTGCCAGTAGTTGTAGCTGAGCACCATCGCCAGCGACGCATTCGGCGAATCGTCAGCGGGCCCCAGTGGCCGTCCAAGAATCGTCGGCACGCCGAGCGTCGAGAAGAACTCGCCGGAAACAATCTCACCGCGCGCCATGCTCGCCGGCCCGTTGCCGCTCAGATCAAATTGCATCGGCCCGGCAAACGCCGCCAGGCCGGAAAAAGCGTTCGCCTGCGCGCGCAAATCTCTGAAAAGAGGGACCGAAAACGAGCAGCCGCTGTGCCCTCCTTCCGGCCTGCGTCCGCAATCGCCGTAATTACTGTAGCTGTGATAATCGGGATTCTTGTTCGCGAGCCAGTTGAACACCACCAGGCTCTGCGGGTCCTTCACCGGAATCGAGCGCAGCATCACTGCGTCAATCAGGCTGAAAATCGCGGTGTTCGCGCCAATGCCCAGCGCCAGGGTCACGATCGCCACCGCCGCGAATCCCGGCGATTTCGCCAGCATGCGCAATCCGTAGCGAATGTCTTGCAGCAGCGTGTTCATTGGCGCCTCCCGTAGCTCACGTCCCGTTGCAATGATTTTCCGCAACTGACGTGAGGCTTTCACGTCCCTCCGGCACGTATTTAGCGCAGCCTGACGTGAGGCGTTTCACGTCTTTGCCACACCCGATGCGGGCTGACGTGAGGCCTTTCCGCACGATACACCGAAAACCAACAAACAGCGCAGAAACCTCATGTCAGTCCCGATATAAACCATCGTGACGGGACATGAGCTACAAATCATTCATATCGCAGCGCGGAAATGGGGTCGAGGCGCGAAGCGCGGCGCGCGGGAATGAAGCTGGCGGCGAAGCCGATGGCCGCGAGCAGGATTGCCGCCAGCGCCAGCGTCAGCGGGTCGCGCGCTTTCAATCCGAAGAGCAGCGAACTCGCCGCTTTGCTGCCCGCGAGCGTCAGTCCCGCGCCGACCACCACGCCGATGGCGATCAGCACTGCCACTTCGCCGAGGATCAGCCGAATCACGCCGCTGCGCTGCGCGCCGAGCGCCATGCGAATGCCAATTTCGTTGGTGCGCTGGGCAACTGTATAAGAGATGACTCCATACAGTCCAATCGCCGCGAGCAAAACGGCCAGCGCGCCAAAAAATCCGCACAGCGTGGCCATCAATTCGTCCTGCAGGAGCGAATCGCGAATCTGCGTGCGCAGCAACCTAAATTCAATGTCAATTTCCGGATTCACGCCGGTGATAGTGTCCTTCACGGAATTCACCAGGCCCGTCATGCCCACGCGCGAGCGAATCATAAACACCGCGCCGGGATAGGTAAACGGCGGCTCAATTTGCGCGTGCGGGAAATACATCACGGGAACCATGGGCTCATGCATGTCGTTATAGACGGAATCCTTCACCACGCCCACCACGCTGATGTACGGCTCGGGATGGCCGGGCGGCTCCTGGACGCGAAATTGTTGCCCAATCGGATTCTTTGCGCCTTTCAGGAATTTTTTGACGAACGATTGATTCACGATGGAGACTTTGGGCGAACTGGCAGTGTCGTTCAAATTGAAATCGCGCCCCATGAGAATGGGATCTTCGAGCGTGGCGAAGTAGCCGGGGCTGACGTAATCCTCCCATGCAGAGCCTTCTTTGGCGAGTTGTTTACCAAGGATTTCGTCGTTCGAACTGCTTCCGCTGACTGGAGAACGCATTGCGGCCGCGGCTGCGGAAACGCCCGGAACGGCGCGAAGGCGGTCGAGCAGATTCCGCGTGAACGTTTCTCGCTGGGCATCCGGAACATTAAGGCGCGTGAAATCGACGTTCGCGACGAGCATGCCATTCTGCTGAAATCCCGGATTGCGCGTCATCAAATTGCGCAGGCTGCGCGCGAAAAGCAGCGCCCCGGCGAGCAGAACCAGCGATAATGCCACCTGCGAGGCCACCAAAATGCGCTGCAGGCGGAAGCGTTCGCGGCCCGCCGTCATGCCGCGCCCGCCAGTTTTCAGCACCGCGCCGGGAGGAATGTTTCCCGAACGCAACGCGGGCGCCAGGCCAAAAAGAATTGTGGTGAGAATGGCCAGTCCCGCAGCGAAGCCGAGCACGCGCCAGTCCGTGGGCATATCCAGAAAAATCGGATCATTCGGCGTGCTGATGAACGAGATTAAAAAGTGACTTAGGCCGGCAGCGAGAAAGCCTCCGCAAACCGCTCCGCCAACGGCCAGCAGCGCGCTTTCGGAGAGCATTTGGCCGATCAATCGCGCACGCGATGCGCCCAGAGCCAGCCGCACCGCGATTTCGCGTTCGCGGGAGCTGGCCCGCGCCAGCATCAGATTGGCCAGATTGGCGCACGCGATCAGCAGCACCAGACCCGAAAGCCCAAGCAGCAGCCACAGCGGATCGGAAGCGTCGCGGCGCATCTGCGAAAAACCATTCGCCGCAGGACGCGCTTCGAGTTTGTAAGCGAGATAATGTCTCACGCCATCGGCGTCATATTGCGGCGGAATGGTTTCGTGCAAAGCGGCGGGCGCGATGACCGCAAGCTGCGCGCCGGCGCGAGCGAGATTCCAGCCGGGTTTGAGGCGGCCAAATATCGACAGCCACCAGCTCTCGCGCGACCTCGGGCCGGTGATGAAGCTGAACTCGCCTCTGATAATTGGCTCGGCGCAAATCGGCACGGCCAGGTCGAAGCGGTCGCCCACCGAGACGCCGTAAAAACTTGGCAGCGTTACGCCGAGAATGGGAAATGGATGCCCGTCGAGCGTAATCGTTTTGCCAATCACGTTCGCTGCGCCGCCGTAGCGCCGCTGCCAGAACGCGTAGCTGAGGTCTACGCCGCCCGCGCAGCCAGTCTGGTCGTCCGCAGAGGAAATCAACCTTCCGAAAAATGCCTGCACGCCTAGCGTGCGAAAAAAATCTCCGCTGATGAAAATGATGTGCGCATTATCCACTTCGCCGCCCGTGGCCAGATTCAGCGTCTCACCGCCCCACGCGGCAATGGACGAAAACGCCTGCTGGCGCTTTTCCACCTGCTGCCACAACGGAAAAGTGAATTCCGCGTACGGGCCGTTGAAATTTCCCGAGCCCCAGTGATTGTTGTTCAGGTGAACAATAGCCAGCGTGTTGGGATCTTTCACCGGCAGCGTGCGCAGCCGCACGGCGTCAATGAGCTGAAAAATCGCCGCGTTCGCGCCAATGCCCAGCGCTAGCGTCAGAATCGCCACCGCCGCAAACCCCGGCGACTTGCCCAGCATGCGCAGGCCGTAGCGAATGTCCTGAAGAAGTGTGTTCATCGCTCACCCTTAAACTAAACCGCAACGCGGCGCCGCTGGCCCTACGAGACGGTGTTTTTTGCTCTGAGCTCTGAGCTCTGAGCTCTGAGCTTTGAGCTTTCAGCTTTCGACTATCAACTCTTGATCGCAAGCTGGGCTAACTGACCACTCACCATTCCTCCCCTATTGGACGCGGCAACGCGCGAAACGTTTGACGCATTTCGCAGCGCCTGGCGCCGTTTCAGCCGCCCGGCCGCAAACAATTCCACTCCCCGCCATTGCGGCAAGGATTGAAAATTCGGAGAGCGACAAGCGCGAGTGCGCAGAACAAACGCGCCACAAAGTGTCGAAAAGTCTGCTGGTCACTGATCACTGTCCACTATTCAATGCTTATGCGCCGTGCCGTTGCGAACCGCATCGTCGAGCAGCGCGTTCAACTTTGCGACATCGTCCTTCGCCAGACCCTCGGCTCTTTTGCTGAGCGCAGATTGCTGTTCACCCAAGCGCGATTGCTGGTCGCCCAGCACGGATTGCTGGTCCCCCACTTTTGACTGCATGTCGCCGGCCTGCGACTGCAAATCGCCGATGCGGCTCTGCAGGTCGCCCAACTCGGATTGCAAATCGCCCAGATCTGATTGCGTGCCACCCTGCGTGGCGAGGCGTTTTGCGTCCGCTTCCACTTTGGCGAAATCCGAGCTCATGTCCGGCACGCGAACTTTCACTTCCCGCTCCTGCTCTCCCAGATCGCGCTGCTTCGCGCCGAGTGCGCGTTGTTTCGCGCCGAGGTCCTGTTCTTGCTGCATGATCTCGCCGATAGGCGCGAACAGATCGCGCGCGCGCTTCACCGTGGCCGCATCGGTGATGACGTAGTCGTCGTTGTTATGCCGAAACGAAATTTTGTCGGTTCCCATTCGCGCGAACATCGAGCGCGGTACGCCTCCGCCCGTGTTCCACGCCCAGCAACCGTCTCCAAAGTCCACAAAGATGCCCGTGCCGCTCAAAGTGCCGCTGCAATTCCTGGTGGCGAAGTGCAAACCCTCTTCCCCATCGCGAGTCGTCGCCACGACGATTGTCGCGTTGGCATACTTGGATTCGCTCTGCTGCGCGCGCGCATTCACCGCCGCAAAGGCCACCAGCGCCACCGCTGCGAGCGCCGCAAAATTCAGTCTCGATGTTTTCATGGTCATCCTCCGCTGAATCCCTGGGTTCCCAAAAGCCGCAGATCTTCGCAAACGGCGCGAAGTTCTGCGCGACAAAGACCTATTCCGGTTTTGCGATTCCACTGGCAATCGCGTCTTCAAACATGCTGCGCAACTGCCGGTTCGCTTCGCGCGCGATTTGGCCCTGCTGCCGCCCCAATTCGCCCTGCTTTCTGCCCAGTTCGCTCTGTTTCCGGCCCAGATCGCTCTGCTGCCGTCCGATGGCGGATTGCTGTACGCCCGCTTCCGACTGCACGTGGCCGATTTCGCTTTGCAACGCACCCAGTTCCGATTGAATGCGCCCTAGTTCACTTTGCGTCGCTCCACTGGCCTCGAGTTCCTTGAGCCGCGCCTGAATACGCTGCAAGTCGGGGGTGATGTCCGGCGGCTTGACGCTCACTTTGTCCATTTGCTCGCCGAGCGCATCTTGCTGTTTGCCCAGCGCGTCCTGCTCGCGCCCAAGTTCATCCTGCTGCTTCGCGAGCGCTTCTTCGGGAGCGAAGAGCGCCTTCGCCTTGGCGATGAACGCCGGATCGGTGATGACGTACGATTTTTCGTCGCGCTCGAACCAGATCAGGTCTTTGCCGAGCTTTTTGCGCAATTCCTGCGCGTGATGAAAGTCCTCGTCGTCGCCGGACATTTCGACGCCTTCATCCGCGCCGCTCATGATGACGTAGCGCGACCCGTAACCGAAGAAATGCGCGTCGCCATGCACATGCATCGCGTTGTGCGCGTCTTCCTGCGCGCGCTCCGCCTCTTCTTGCGTTTTTCGCGCAATATCCATATCGCGGCGCGCCTGCTCGGTGGCCTCGCGCTGTGCCTCTGCCGCTACGCGCGCCTGTTTGGCCGCCTGAAGCTGCGCCCGCCGCGCATCTCTGTACGCTTCTTCCGCCGCCCGCACTTGGGCCACGGCATCCTCGCGCGCCTGTTCCAAATCGGCTCTGGCCTTTTCCGCCTTCTCTAAATTGTCCTCCGCTGTTTGCACTTGCTGTGAGTCAGCCTGCGTCGCTTCCGCTTGTGCTTTCCGCAGCGCTTCTCGTGCATCGCGAACCTGCGCGTTGCTCGCCTCAACCTGCTGTTCTGCATCGCGAAGCGCCTTCTGCGCGGCACGCAATTGTTCCTCGATGGCGCGATCATCTGCCGTGTCGCCAACGACGGTGTGCGTGGACTGTGGCATGGACGGGTTTTGCGGCGTGACCGGCGCCATTGGAGTGATTGAAGCTATCGACGCGCTCGGCACCTGTGGTGCGACCGGCGCAGGCGCAGGAACGTCGGGGCGAACCGTTATCGGCCCTGTTGGCGCAGCGGGTAGCGGCGGCGCAACCACTCCACCTTGCGGCGCGGGCGGCATCGGGCCAGGATTTTCGACTCCCGCTCCCGGCGCTGGCGCTTTCGGCGCAGGCGGCATGGCCGGCGCGACTGCTCCGCTCTCCGGTGCAGACGCTATTGCCGGAGCCGCGGGGACTCCTCCTTGCGGCGCGGCTGGCAGTGCAGGCCCGGTCACTCCTCCCTTTGGCGCCTTCGGCAGCGCAGGAGCCTTCGGCCCGCCTGGCAGAATTAGGTTCCGCGCATCGCTCTGCGTCTTGTCCTGTCCGTAGGCAATCACGGGATGCAGCGACGCCGCCAAAAAAATCACTGGCGCAGCCAGCGCGGCCACGGCCACCGCGAAGGATTTCTTCATGGACATGCCTTCTTTCCACGCAAGGATTCTGTCCACGCGGCGCTCCGCGCGTCCGGCGTGCGATTTTTTGGCCATAGAAACGCCCTGCCACCAAATTCTTCCCTGCGCGTTTTCCAGTTGCGCGAAAAATCCCAGCAGAGTTTCGGCGTAACGCGTGCGGTCCGCGCCGCCGGCGAGCGCCGCTTCGTCGCTGGCCTGCTCGGCCAGTTCGGTTAGTTGCCGATCGAGCCACCACGCCAGCGGGCTGAACCAGAAAATCGCCCGATGCACCAGGGAAAGCGTCTGCACGAGTGCGTCGCGGCGCGCCACGTGCGAAACTTCGTGCGCGAGAACGGCGTCCAGTTGTTCGCTGGTCCAAGCGCGCCAGTTCAGCGGGAGCAAAATCGCCGCGCGGCGCACGCCCACTGTTGCCGGAACGGAAATGGCCGCTGACTCCTTCAGTGCCGGCGCGATTTTCAGCGCCGAGAAGCTGGAACGGAAACGCAACATTCGCAGCGCCTCGCACGCCTGCGCGTTCGGTCCGTCGTCTGCGCCGCTGAAATACAGCGGCTCGATTTCCTGCGCCGCGCGTTCGAGTTTTCCGCTCAGCCACATTCCTGCAAAAAGCCGCGCCAGCAGAATCAGCGCCACGAAGCCGTAGATTCCGAGTGCGACCATCGCGGCCATTTGCGCCGGCGAAATTCCCGGCTCCGCTATCACCGGGAGCGCCGGCAACGGCATTACGGGCATAGAAGCCGCTGCAAATGAATCGGCGTCCACGGGGTGTCCCGTGATGCGACGGAAGCTTGACGCCGTTGCCAGTCCAATGTAGTTGGCGCGTTTTCGCCCTAAGCGTTGTGCGCGAAGGGCAGGCCCTGCCTTGATCTGCCGCAAGGCTTCCGATCTCGCCGAGACGCGCAAGCTGAACACCCCTTCGCTTCGTTCCGTGCGAGATTGAGCTATATTCGCGGTATTCGCGTCCACCACTCGCACAGGCTCCTGCATTTGCTGCCCATTGGCTTTCGCTGCCAGCTTCCCTCGCTCCAAAATTGGCTGCCAAACAGGAAGGGGTATTTCGCGCGAAACTCGTTCAATCGTCCGCGCCGGAATTGCCAGCGGCATGCGCGGCAGCATGATTCCCAAGAACGGCATGGCCAGCGCCGCGAAAAGCACCGCGGTCCACACTTGCAGACGCGCCGGCGCCCGCTTCACCCGCAGCGCCAGAAGCGCGAAGGCCGCCACGCTTCCGAGAACCAGCGAACGCACCGCCGGTTCAGCCAGATACGCCAGAAAAGTTGACGTTGCATGAGCAAGAGTGGACGTCATGGCTTCCCTTCCTTTCGCTGCGCAATCTTGCGCGCGATGCGCTCGATTTGCCTGCTGTCGATCACTTTGTTGTCCACCATTCCAATGACCAGTTGCTCTGCCGAGCCGCCGCAAAACCTGTCGATAATATTTTTCACCGCGCGCGCCGCCACGTTTTGCCGCGCTTCCGCCGCGCGATACACAAAGGTGCGCCCGTCCAGCGAATGCGCCACGAAACCCTTTTCTTCCAGCCGCCGCAGCACGGTGCGAATGGTGGACTCCTTCATCGGACGCGTCGCCGCCAGCGCCTCGCGGCAATCCTCCGAAGTGCACGGCCCGTGCGTCCACACGTAATCCATCACCGCCTGCTCCACTTCGCCCAGATTTTTCGGTTTTGATTGTTTGGCGATCATCGTCCGCCCTGTTCTCTCATTCTCCTTAGACGTTGCGGGAGTCTTTATGTTAGCCGCTGTAGCGTTACAACGTGTAACAGACGAACCATCCGCCTGTCAAGCACTATTTTGCGCTTGAGGTTGGCGTGTTTTTGAGCGCCGCATACAAATCATTGACAAATTCGTCCGGCGACACGCGGCCATGGCCGTACTTCGCGTTAAAATCCGCTGCCGGATGCGCGGCGATAATCTGCCTCTCGGATTTGCCCTCGCCAATCATTTGCTTGACGCGGTCGCGCACGGAAATAATCATGTCGGCGAACGCCTTCACGCTCGCGCCATTGGTCACAGGACCGCGCGCCGGGACAATGTGAAACTTTGGATCCGTCCAGCCCAGCTGATCGATAAGACCTTGCAGCGTGCCGCCCTGCGCCGCGTCGATGCGCGGATAGCCATCGCCGGGGAATACTTCGCCAAGATAAACGACGCTCGCCACGTGAAAATGGGTCACCGCGTCGGCGTCGCTGAAACCTGGCTTTTGATGAATGATGTGAATGGCTTCGCCGTTGATGTCGAAGGAAATCACTTGAGAAAACGAGACGGGAGGGCGTCCGAGGTCGAGCTTCACCAAACGCGGCGGCAACGGCTCCGGCTTTCCCATAACGTGACCGCCGAGCCGTTCCAGCGCCTTTTCCTGCATCACCACAAACGCTCCAAGCTTTCCCCAACCCGCGTCGCCTTGTGATTGCGCAGGATCTTCAGGGTAGATCACCACGTAGCGCTTCGGATTTGTCGTGCGCTGCGCGAGAATTTTTTCGATGCGCGGAGTGCTCGCGGCTAACGGCGTTCCAACGAGCAACGCGCCATCAGGTCCAACTGACGCCACGGCGTTTCCTGTGCTGGTCGCAAATACAAGCACATTGGGCGTGATCTGCGTGACGGTCACGTGTTCCTGCGCTCGCGCCAGCGAACACGTGCTGAACACCGCGAGCGCCAGCATCGTCGCTGTCCAGCGTCCACTTCGCGCACTACGCATTTCTCCTCCTTTTGCGACGCTACCCGACGAGCGCCGCGTGCTCAGCGAGTTGTTCTTTGGCTTTCTCTTGTTTTCCCGGAGCGCAGAAAGAGCAAGCGAATGCAACGAGCCCGCTGCTGGCACTTCCCTATCGAAGGCGAACTGGAGCGGCTTTCGCCTTGTTCTCAACTTTCGACCGTCAGCTTCAGCTTCGACTGCCTCTAAGAATTCCACATCACGCGCCCAATTTCACGCCGGCGGCTTTTCCAGCCTTCGCCGTTGAAGATCTCCGGCGTGACTTCGATCAACCGCGGAAAAACGTTGAAGATGGCCACCGCGGTCCACGGTTTGCCGTCGCGCGTGGTGCATCCCGCGCGGTTCAGCTCTTCGGCCATGCGCTGCATGGAAATATCCTGAACGATTAGCTCCATCAGCGTGCGCAGCGCGCGCATCTCCGTAGGGTCTTCTTCCAGGTGCATGCAATCGCTCGCTACGCGCAAGCCAAACGGCAATTCGCGTATTGCGCCGCGCTCCGCTTCACGCGCCGCCGATTGTTCCTGCGCCAATTCGCCCGTCGCGCGTTCGACCGTAGGTTCCCGCTCGGACGATTCGCGCTCCCATTCCAGCGCGGCCAGCCGCCAACCCGCCGCATATTTCTGCTGCATGTCGTCCAAATCCAGCTTCCCGTGAATCGCTTCTCGCACCCGCTCCATCTTCGCCATGTTCCCTCCTCTTCAAGAATCTCATCGCGCAAGTAATTTCTAGCTTGTCTTCGCGGGATGTGCGGGCTGCTGCGTCACTGGCCCGGACACGTGCCGCATCGCGGCGCTTCCTCCCACAGCAATCGCCGCACAAAGAACGCCGCCCGCGAGCGCCGCAGTCAAACGCCGCCGGACTGCGCCGCTCGTTTCTGCTGGACGCCGCTGCCACGCCCACAACGCCACAATGGCAGCCAACCGGAGCAATTGCCCAATGGCGCCCGTGCTGTCGTTCAGCGGATCGCCGTTGTGGACATGCGTCCAAATCGCGCCGAACATATCAATGCTCAATCCCGCGACGGCCGGCAGTACCGTCCACGGAATCAACATGCCGATCCCGCCCAAGATTTCCGCAGTCATGATGAATTTCAGAAATCCGGCGGAGTATCCCGACTGCGTGAAGAACTCGACCATGCCTGACGTATACAGCGCCTTTGCGTAGCCCGCGAGAATGAACGCGACGCCCGCGGCGATGCACCACCGGCTTAGCCTCGCGCCGGCGATGAATCCTGCGAAAATTACGCCCAGCAAATAATCAACGCGGTAAAACATCGCTCCCCTCTTTCACTCATAGCGCAGCGCCACCATTGGATCGACTTTCGCCGCGCGGCGCGCCGGCAAATAACACGCCGCCAGTGCGACCGCAGCGACCGTGGCGGCGACGGTCACAAGCGTCACCGGGTCGTACGCGTGCACGCCGAAAAGCAGCGAACTCATCAGCCGCCCCACAAAAACCGCCGCCACCATGCCCGCGCAAAGACCGGCGACAACCGGCATCATTCCCTGGCGAATCACCATGCGTACCAAGCCTTGTATTTCCGCCCCGAGCGCCAGTCGAATTCCCAGTTCGTGGCGCCGCTGCTCGACCGAATATCCCACCACGCCTACGATCCCCAGCGACGCAAGCAGCAGCGACGAAATCGCGAAGGCCATCGCCAGAAACATCGGAAAGCGCCGCGCCTCCACCGACTGCGAGGCGATTTGCGACATGGGCTCGAGGGACACGATCGGCACCTGGCCGTCAATTTTGTGAATCAATGCGCGAACCGCCGCAGCCGCGGCGGCCGGATCCGAGGCGGTGCGCAGAACGATGGTCGCGCCCGACGGAACCGAGAACGCGTTGAACCAATCCGGCACATAAACCATCATCAACGGCGCTTCGTCCAACCGCACCGTGCGAATATCCGCCACCACTCCGATGACTTCGGCCGGAATCGGAGGACCCCACTCCGTAACGCACATCTGTCCGATGGGATTCTGGCCGGGCCAGAAGCGGTCTGCGACATTTTGAGAAACGACGACCACCTTCCGGCCGCGATCTGCCGGGCCGAAAATCCTGCCCCGAACCAGCGCAATGCCCATAGCGGAAAAATAATCCGGACTCACCGGACGATAGTTCGCGACCGGAGTTTCCGCGCCCGGCTTTTTCGGGCCGGGCAGGTTGATTCCGGTGACCGAGCCTTGTCCTCCGAGCGGCGGAATGCTCACCCATCCTGCGGCGCGAACGCCAGGCAACGCTTGCGCTCCGGCGAGCAATTCGTTGTAAAAGCGCAGGCGGTCGGCGGGCTTGGCGTAAGTTTGCGGTGGCAGATTCACAGTGGCCAGCAGCGCGTTGCGCTCGTCGAATCCCGCATGAACGCCGAGCACGCGCCCAAGGCTCGCAGTGAGCAGGCCGGCCAGAATCAAAAGCAGCGTGGTCAGTCCCACTTCGAAGCCGATGAGGCTTTCGCGCAGGCGCCGCGTGCGCCGGCTCTCCGTGGTGGCCGTCGCGCCGGACTTCAGCGCGTCAATCGGTTGCGAGCGGCTGACGCGCCACGCCGGAAGCACGCCGAAAAGAATTGCTGTCGCAATGGTCAGCGCCAGCGCGAATGCGAGCACCCGCGCATCGATAGAAATTTCATTCACTCGCGGAATGTTCGCGGGCGCAACACTCACAAACCATTGCAGCGCGAGCCCGCCAAGCCAAATTCCCAGCGCGCCACCTATCACGCTCAGCAGAAAAGTCTCCGTGAGCACCTGGCGCACAATGCGCGCGCGTGTCGCTCCAAGCGCCGAGCGAATGGCCACTTCATGCATCCTGCCCGGCACCCGCGCCAGCAGCAAACTCGCCAGATTGGCGCAAACGATCAGCAGCACGGCGCCGACAGCGGCTAGCAGGAATATCAATCCGCTCCGCGCCGGGCCGACGACTGTCTCTTCCAGTGGCAACAGCACGCCCTTCATGGGCATTGGGTCACGTGCCTGCCTCGAAATTTGCGCTTGCACCACGTTCAATTCCGCGAGCGCCTGCGCCTCGCTCGTGTCTGGCCGCAGCCGCGCAATGGCCATGAAATCGAATTCGCCAATCAGGTCGGTTTCGTAGAATTTCGGTCCGTCGAGCGCCTCGAAAAACTCAATGCTCGCGTAATCTTTTGCGCCGCCCATCGACGGCGGAACAGATGGAAAGCGAAAAGATGCGGGCAGCACGCCTACAATTTCGTGCGGCGTGCCATCCAGGGTGATGCTCTTGCCCACGATGGAAGCATCGCCATGAAAATGGTTGCGCCAGAACGCGTCGGTAAGCATCACCACGCGCCCGTGGCCGGGTTCATCTTCCTCCGGCAGAAATGCACGGCCGAGCGCGGGGCGCACTCCCAGCAAGCTGAAAATATTGGCCGACACGCGCATCCCGTGAATGTCTTGCGGCTCTCCAGCGCCGGTCAAATCCGCGCTGGTCCCTTCCGCTAAAGCCACATCGGTGAACGCATGCACCTGCTTCTGCCAAATGCGGAAGTCCGGCAGATTGGCCTCCAGCGTGGGATAAAACTTCGCCAACTGCGGCACAATTTCGCGCACCAGATAAAGCTGCTGCGGCTGAGAATACGAAAGCGGTTTCAGCAATGCGCCGTTCACGATGGAGAAAATCGCGGTGTTCGCGCCGATGCCCAGCGCCAGCGTCAGCACGGCGATCGCGGTGAACCCGGCCGATTTGCCCAGCATGCGTATCGCGTAGCGAATGTCTTGCAGCAACGTGTTCATGGCGCCTCCTGTAGCTCACGTCCCGTTGCGACGATTTTTCGCAACTGACGTGAGGCTTTTCACGTCCCGCCCGCGTGCTGTGCGGCTTGGGCGCGAAGCTTTCCTGCACAACACATCGAGGACCAAGAAACAGTGCAGAAGCCTCATGTCAGTCCCGGCAAAAACCATCGGGACGGGACATGAGCTACAAGGCGTCACTCGTAGCGCAGCGCCACCATTGGATCGACGCGCGTGGCGCGCCGCGCCGGCAAATAGCACGCGAGCATCGCAACGAGCATCAGCAGCGCGGCTGCGCCGGCGAACGACAACGGGTCCGCCGAACTGACGCCATACAGCACGCTGGCCATCGCGCGCATCAGCACAATTCCCGCGACGATGCCCGCGCCTGCGCCAATCAGCGCCAGCTTCGCGCCTTGTTTCAGCACCAAACTGAGCACGTCGACTGGCCGCGCGCCCAACGCCATGCGAATGCCGAATTCGTTCGTTCGCTGCGTCACGCTGTAACTGATCAGTCCGTACAGTCCCACCGCCGCGAGCAAAATCGCCAGCCCCGCGAACACCGCCAGCAAATTCGTGGCGAAGCGCTGCGGGCCAAGAGATTCGCCGATGCGCGCGTCCATCGAGCTCATATCGGAAACGGGCTGATTCGGATCGACCGCGCGCACCGCTTCGCGAATGGCCGCTTCCGCCGACGCGCTGCTCATACCGGACTTGGCCATCAGAAATCCAAACGGCGCCTCCGTCTGATAAATCGGAAAATAATACACGCCCGCCGAGCCGCTCTGCGCTTCGCCGCCGGCAGATTCCTCGCCAACGAGCTGATTGAACCGTATATGCCCCACCACGCCGACAATCGTTGACCAATGGTTGGTTGAACCGCCGTTGATTTTCTGTCCGATGGGATTTTGATTTGGCCAGTATTCGCGCGCCAGATTTTCGTCAATCACCGCGACGTCTTGCGAGCCTTTGCGGTCATCATCGGTGAAAATGCGGCCCTTCATGAGCGGAATGCCCAGCGACGTAAAATATCCTGGCGTGACGTAGCGCACGTCACCCCAAGGCCCCGGATTTCCCGCCGGCACGGGCCGTCCCTCAATGGCGAACGACGCGGAGGAATTTCCTCCCGCAAACGGGATCGGAAAGCCCGCGCCAGCCTGCTGGATTCCCGGCGTGTGCGAGAGCCGGTCGAGCACGGCGCGGAAAAACGCGTGTTGTTTGTCGTTGGTGTTGTACTGCTGCTTCGGCAAAGTGAGCGCCGCGGTCATCACGCCGTGCGGATTGAAGCCCGGATTCACCTCGCCGATGCGCGACAGACTTTTCAGCAGCACGCCTGTTCCAGCGAGCAGCACCAGCCCGAGCGCCAACTCTCCGGCGACGAGCCATGCGCGAAAATTCTGCCGTCCGCGGCTCCCTGTCGATGAGCGGCCCGCTTCGCGCATCGCATCATACGGATTCACTTTGGACATATGCCACGCCGGAACGCTGCCGGAAATCAGCACCGCGACGATTCCCACCAGCGCGGTGAAGCCGAGGACGTATCCATCGAGCGGAAACGTCATCCCCGTCGCCAAATCTTTCGGCGCGGCGAAGAGCAGCGCCCGCAATCCGAATTGCGCGACCACCAGCCCCGCAGCAGCGCCCAGCACGCCGAGCAGCAAATTTTCTCCCAGCGCCTGTGCGATGAGCCGTTTGCGCGAAGCGCCCAGCGCCGCGCGCACCGCTAATTCCTTCGAGCGTCCCGCAGCCTTCGCCAGCAGCAATCCGGCAATGTTTGCGCAGGCAATCAGCAGAACGAACGCGACCGCGCCGCCCAAAATCAAAATCGGCGTGCGCAAATCCCCAAAAACAAAATCGGCGAACGGCATCAGGAACATGCTCCACTGCGAAGCCTTGGCGTAACGCTCGAAATCTTTATTCTTCTCGTAGTTGTGCGAGAGTACGTTCATGTACGCGCTGGCCTTGGCGAAAGAAACACCTGGCTGCAAGCGCGCCACGGCGAGATAGTTTTCGTTAAACGTGTTGCCAACCGCGAAGGCGCTCTGCGGCAGGCCCAGCGGCGTCCACAGATCCGTTTTCGGATTGGGCCAGTGGAAATCGCGCCCCATTACGCCGATGATGCGGTAGGGTTGCTGATTAAGCTCGATCGTGCGGCCAATCGCGCTCGCGTCTCCGCCGAACCAGCGCTGCCACGCGCCATACGAGAGCACCACTTCGCGATTGGCGTTGGGCTGGTCCTCCGCTGCCGTAAACGCGCGGCCGAGAATGGGTTTCGCCCCAAACACCTCGAACCATTGCCAGGACACTTGCGCCCCCTGCAGCTTCTGCGGATACTCCCCGCCCGTGTAGTTGAAATCCGCCTCGGTCTCGAGCGCCGCGCTGGCGAAGAGATTTTTGCTGTCGCGCATGCGCACGTAATCCGGCGCGGACACGGGAATGTTCTTCAGCCCGAGCTTCACGTAGCGCACGCGTTGCGCCACCACTTGCTCAGGATGCGCCACGCCCGGCGGATGCAAGAAAAGCGCATTCATCACCGAGAAAATCGCGGTATTCGCGCCAATGCCCAGCGCCAGCGTGAGAATGGCAATTGCCGTGAAAGCGGGCGCCTTCATCAGCATGCGTACGGCGTATTTCATGTCCTGCATCAATGTGTTCATATATGCCTCCTGTAGCTCACGTCCCGTTGCGGTGATTTTCCGCAACTGACGTGAGGCTTTCACGTCCCTGGCACGTATTTAGTGCGGCCTGACGTGAGGCTTTTTCACGTCCCCGGCACGTGTTTAGTACGGCCTGACGTGAGGCTTTTCCGCCCGGCACATCGAAAACCAAGAAGCAGCAAAAACCTCATGTCAGTCCCGATAGAAACCATCGGGACGGGACATGAGCTACAAATCATTCATAGCGCAGCGCCACCATGGGATCGACTTTCGCGGCGCGCCGCGCCGGGATGTAGCACGCCACCAGCGCGACAATCGTCAACAGCACCGCAACGGCCACGTAAGTCGCCGGATCCGTCGCCGTCACGCCAAAGAGCGACGCGGAAATCAACTGCGTCAGCCCTAGCGCGCCCGCCGTTCCAATCACCACGCCCAGCAAAATCAATTTCGCGCCCTGCAAAATCACCATGCGCAACACATCGCTATGCTGCGCGCCCAGCGCCATGCGAATGCCGATTTCATGCGTGCGCTGCGTCACCAGATAGGACATCACGCCGTAGAGTCCCACCGCCGCGAGCACCAGCGCCAGCGCCGCAAAAGCGCCCAGCAAAAAAGTTTGCAGCGTAGCGTCCTGCATGTTGTCAGCGATAACGTCGTCCATTGTGCGCACGTGATACACGCCAATTGTGTTGTCCAGGCTGAGCACCGCGCGGCGTACCTCATTCAGCACGCCCGCCGGCGCCATTTTCATTTTCAGCGAAACAATGCCCGAAAATCCCGGGGAAAAGCTCAGCTCCAGCGGTAGCGGCTCATAATTTTCCGGCGCTGACTGCTTCCCGATCCGTATCTGCTTCTCGTCGCCGACCACGCCGATGACAATCTGTTCCGGGCCGCCGCCTGACTGCGCGTACGATTTCCCAATGGGGTCCTGGTTTGGCCAGAACAGCTTGGCCATCGTTTCGTTGATAATTACCGGATAAGAGAAGCCCGCAGGCATCTTCATCTTCGGGTTTTTGTTGGCTTGCTCCTGCAATGCGACGAGCTTGTCGCCTTCATTCGCCGCCTGCTGCATATCTTCCTCGGTGAAATTGCGGCCTTGGATAACGCGGATGCCAAAGGTTTTGAAATACTGCGGCGTGATGTAATTGTCTTCGACCAGCAGATTGACCAGTTTCGGATTGGTGACTCCTGGAATGGTGACGTAGCCGTTCCAGCCGCCTTCGAGCGCCATGACGGTGGAAACGCTGGCTGCTTCCATTCCCGGAATCTGATCGATGCGCGAGATCAATTGGTCAAAAAACTGCTTCTGCGTCTGACCGCTCTTGTATCGGGCCGCGGGCAAAGTGATGTGCATGGTGAGCACGTTGTGCGGATCCACGCCAATATTCGCCGAGCGCATATCCGCGAAGCTGCGCAGCAATAGCCCCGCGCCAACCAGCAGCGCCAGCGAAACGGCAATTTCGGCAACAATCAGCGTATTGCGCAGCGCGCGGCCGCGACCTGTCGCGCTGACCACCGCGTTGGCGCTTGATTTCAGCTCGTCGCTCAGATCCAAACTTGAAGTGTGCAGCGCGGGCGCAAGTCCAAACAAAATTCCTATCAGTACGCTCACGCCAGCCGTGAAAAGCAGCACCGTGGTATTCACCTGCACGGAATTGATGCGCGGAATCGGCGACGTTTGCGCCGCATTCAGCGCCGACACGCCCCACCACGCGCCAAAAGCTCCGAGCACTGCGCCCGCCAGCGCCAGCAAGACGCTTTCTGTGAGCAATTGCCGCGCTAGCCTCCAGCGACCCGCGCCGAGGGCCGCGCGCACGGCCATTTCGCGTACGCGTCCTGTCGAACGGGCCAGTAAGAGATTCGCGATATTCGCGCAGGCCACCAGCAGCACCAGCGCCACCGCGCCAAGCAAAATTAAGAGCTGGTCGCGCGAACTGCTCACCAGATAGTCCTTCAGCGGAAAAACCAGCGAGTGAATGTCCTGATCTTTGGGCCCGCGATACTCTTTATTGATCCGGGCGGAAATCGCCAGCAAATCGGCGCGCGCCTGCGCGATGCTCACGCCATTCTTCAATCGCCCAACCGCGCTGGCCCAATGCGAGCCTCGCTCGTGGATTCGCCGCGAATCCATGTCGAAAGGCGTCCAAAGGTCCGTGGCCGCTGGAAAATCGAACCACGCCGGCATGACGCCGATAATCATGTAGGGTTCGTCATTCAGCTGTATGGTTTTACCGAGCGCGCTGCGGTCGCCGCCGAAGTGCCGCTTCCAGAAGCCATAGCTCAGAATCGCCACGCGATTCTTGCCTGCAACGTCCTCGCCCTTCGCAAACGCGCGGCCAATCAAAGGCGCGACGCCCAGCGTGTCGAAAAAATTCGCCTGCGTTTCATGGACGGAAACAACTTCCGGCTCGCCCGCCCCGCTGGCATTGCGGCCCTCCGGATAGCCGTACAGGCTCATCGAGGAAAAAGTTTTGTTCTGCGCCTGCCAGTCGAGGTAGTCCGCGCCATCGAGCGGAAAATTCCCCGGCGCGCTCTCCGTTTCGCGCAAAGAGACGAGTTGCGCGGGATTCTTGAACGGCAGGGGCTCAAGCAGCACGGAATTAATCATGCTGAAAATCGCGGTGTTCGCGCCGATGCCCAGCGCCAGCGTCAGCACCGCAATCGCCGTGAACCCCGGCGATTTGGCCAGCATGCGTAGCGCATATCTAACGTCCTGCAGCAAGGTATTCATGTATCCCCCTGTAGCTTACGTCCCGTTGCGATGATTTTCCGCAACTGACGCGAGGCTTTTCACGTCCCCGGCACGTGTTTAGTGCGGCCTGACGTGAGGCTTCTCCGCGCGACACATCGAAAATCAAAAAGCAGCGCAGAAACCTCATGTCAGTCCCGATAAAAACCATCGGGACGGGACATGAGCTACAAATCATTCATAGCGCAGCGCCACCATCGGATCGACTTTCGCGGCGCGCCGCGCCGGGATGTAGCACGCCACCAGCGCCGCAGCGATCAGCACCGCGGAGACGGCCGCGTAGGTCAGCGGATCGGTCGGGCTCACGCCAAAGAGCACGTTCAGGCTAGCGAGCGCGCGGGTCAGCACAAGCGACGCGCCCAGCCCAATGGCAATTCCCACAAACGCCAGAATCGCGCCCTGCTTCAGCACCAGCCCGAAAACGTCTCCTGGCTCCGCGCCCAGCGCCATGCGAATGCCCAATTCGTGCGTCCGCTGCCGCGTGGTGTACGCCAGCACGCCGTAAACTCCCACCGCCGCCAAAATCAGCGCGAGAAAGCCGAACGTGCCCACAAAAACTCCGCCGATACGCGACGTGGTGCTGTTCAACTCGATGCGCGATTGCAGCGTCATCAAATCGAAAAGCGGCAGCTCCGCGTCCAGCGAATGCACGGCATTTTGCACTGCGCCAACGTACGCCAGCGGGCTTCCGCCCACGCGAACATGCACGGCCACGCGCGAAACGTAATCCTGCAACAGCGGCAAAAACACGACCGGCCGTGGCTTTTGCCCCAAATCGTCGGTGTCAATGTTTCCGGCCACGCCAACTACCGTGAACCATTTCCCATCCGCACGCAGCCGCTTGCCAATGGCGTTTTGATTTGGCCAGTAGCGCCGCGCGAATTCCTGATCCACCATTGCTACCAATTGCGATTTATCCGTGTCACTCATCGCGAATTCGCGACCCGCAATCAGTGGAATCTGCATCGTCCGCAGGTAATCAGGGCTGACGTAAGCCACATCCATGTCCATGGATTCGTGCAGGCGGGGAACGTAGCCCTGCGCATCGATGCTTTGCCGACTGTTAACCATGCTCATGGGAATCCAGCTCGCCAGCGCCGCGGACTTCACACCCGGAACCGCGTCGAGTTTTGCAAGAAGCTGCCGGTGGAATTCCAGGCCCGATTTTTGGTCGTAGCCCACGCCCTGCAAGTCATAAGTTTCAATCAGGACATTTTGCGGATTGAATCCCGGATAAAATTGCTGCTGCAAACGGAAGCTGCGAATGAAAAGCCCGGCGCAGATGAGCAGCAGCAGCGACATGGCGATTTGCGCCACCACGAGGATGCTCGACAGGCGCGCTTTTTTGCGTCCGCCGCTGGCGCTGCCGGACTCTTCTTTCAGCACGGTAACCGGTTGCAGCGACGAAGAGCGCAGCGCCGGCAAAATTCCAAAAATAATTCCAGTGAGCAACGAGATCCCCAGCGTCGCGTAGAGCACCGTGCTGTTCGCGGAGTAATTCATGGCGATGGGGATTTGCGTCGGCGGAATGAAGCTGCCCAGCATCGGCGCAGTCCACAAAGTGAACACCATGGCGATCCCGCCGCCGCAAACAGCCAGAATCAGGCTCTCCGCGAGCAATTGCCGAATCAACCGCCAGCGCGTCGCGCCGATGGAAAGCCGAATGGCCATTTCGCGCCGCCGCGAAACGGAGCGTACCAGCAGCAGATTCGCCACGTTCGCGCAGGCCAGCAGCAAGACCACTGCCGAAATCGCCATCAGCAAGAATAGAATCGTTCGCAGGTAATAATTTGCGCCCCAGGGCGCGCGCCACATCGGGTAGAGAGTCGCGGTTCTCTTTGCGCGGTGCGAAGTCGGGTACTCCTTGGCAATCTGCCCGTACAAATTGCTCAGATCCGCTTGCGCCTGCTCGCGCGTCACGCCGGGCTTCATCCGTGCGACGGCCATCATCCAGCCGGCGCCGCGATCCGTCACTAAATTTTCATCTCCGTTGACGAAATCCTGCACCATCACTGCGGGAATCCACAAATCCGCGCGCACGCCAGTCTGCGTGCCTTGAAAAATCGGCGGGGCCACGCCAATCACCGTGAACGGATGTTTGTTGATCTGGATGGTCCTGTCGATGATGTTGCGGTCGCCGCCGAAATGCGTTTGCCACAATGCATAGCTCAGCACAACTACGGGCGCGCCGCCGGGCTGCGTGCCTTCAACCGGCAGAAACATCCTTCCCAGAAATGGACGCAACTGCAGCGTGTCAAAATAATTCGCCGAGGCGAACTCTCCCCAAACGCGCTGCGGCTTGTTGTTTCCCGTCAAGTCCATGGACCATAGCGAAAACGCCATCAAGCCCGCGAGGCTGCGATTGTTGTCGCGCAAGTCCACATAATCCGGATACGAAATCGGGCTTGGATCGCCATCTTTGCCCGCTGCAAGCTCCGCGTACGCGCTGGAATTCGCCACGCCCGGAATCGGATTCAGCACAGTGGAGCTTATCCAGCTGAAAATCGTCGAATTCGCGCCAATGCCCAGCGCCAGTGTAAGAATCGCGATAATGGTGAATCCTGGCGACTTCAGCAGCACTCGCAGCCCATAGCGAAAGTCCTGAAGCAGTGATTTCATAGGCGCACTCCTCCTGGGCAACGGATCCCGCGAATCACGATGCACATACGATTCCGAAGGCCAGTTAATGCAAGAAGTTTTGTATCAATGATTTAGCTTGCTAGTAGAGGCGCGGAACGTCAGTGTTGTGTCCGCTAGCGGGAGCGCATTTTACGGAAGCGAACAGTTCTGGAGGCAGGCAAGAGTCGCCACGCGGTCGTCAAGAAGCATCCGGGCGGAGCTAAGCCGTTGCAAGCCGTTCAACCTTCGACTCTCGAGTGTAACCTATCAACTGCGCTCTTCACTCTTCCCAGTTCCCGCTAGGAGAAAAAAACTCGAGCCCCACGGCGAACCGGCCAATCGCATTCTCCAGTGGTCTGCAATAAACCACCCGGCCATGCGCCTGGAAACTCCCTTTCACTGCCTTAGCCAGCACGCGATCGCCCTGACGCCAGGGAATGCTGGCCAGGGCGCGCGCTCCGTGCCGGCTAATGTCTTCTACTACAAGGGTTTCTGTTGTTTCCGGCCGTTCAAGCAGAGAGACGCAAAGGGCCATCTTGGTTGGAGATCGATCTTCCATTCGTGGCATTCGCGCAGACATTAGATACCGTCCCACCGCACATGTTGCGAGTTTTGCTGCGCGCCCGATGAGGGGGAACCCGGGCTACTGCTAATTTCCGCTCTTACTATCAAAGACCTGCGGTCTTTAAACAATCGGGCAGTCACCGATACCGTGTAAGGCCTTATGTGGCGTGCCGTCAGGTTGCGAACGCCGGGGCGGGCGAGATCGGACGCAATCCCGTTGTGCCTAATAGGGATTCTGTGCGCACGTGTTGCTCTGAGAAACCGCCCCGGCCTGGTCGAAGATCGCGTCCGCGACCGCAAGATAACGCAGTACGGCTTGCCGCTCCTGAAAGACGCTGGCTAGAGCCAGGGATGCCTGCAAGTCACCGGCTATGCGGCTCCTTCATCCAAATCACGGCAGTGATGTACGCACGGCGGTAGCGAACTTCTTGCCATTGGCGCCGCTTCATGAAGAACGGGAAGAAGAAATCGAAAAAACCCGCGCTGGCTGACCCCTCAGTCCTCGCGCCTCTGGATGCCGAAGACCCGAATTACTGCGTCCAAGTGGTCATCGAAACGCCCAAGGGCAGCCGCAACAAATATTCGTTCGATCCAGAACAGAAAATCTTCGCTCTTAAAAGAGTCCTCCCTGCTGGAATGACTTTTCCTTACGACTTTGGCTTCATCCCCTCGACCAAGGCCGAAGACGGCGATCCCACCGACGTACTGGTGCTAATGGATGAGCCCGCATTTCCCGGCTGCCTGTTGAAGTGCCGCATTATCGGAATCATCGAGGGCGAGCAAGGCAAGAAAAAGAAAAAATGTGAGCGTAATGACCGTATCATCGCCATCGAACAGGCCAATCACAGCTACGCCCGCATCCGCCACATTGACCAACTTGGCAAACATTTCTTGAGAGAACTCGAGGAATTCTTCGTGAATTATCACCAGCTGCAGGGCAGGAAATACCGAATCCTCGGCGCTAGCGGCCCCAAAGAGGCGCGCCGCCGAATTGAAGATGGCATTCGCGCCGCCCGCCGCAAAGCTTGATTCACGGCCCGCGCTGGCACGCCCCGCAACAGAAGCACGGGCTTGTTTATCGGAATGATCTTTGGCGGCTTGTCCCGCCGCCGAGAAGCAATGCCGCACGTCTGATCCTCGTTGTGTTCGCTACGTTTTTCCGCATCTCTTGCGTCGCATATGCGAAACAAATGAAACTTCGGCGGATGCTCCGGTAATTTTGTTGACGTAGTGCGATTCCGAATGTACATTCCCCGCACCACTTGACTTGACCAGGAGACGACAGCACATGCTCATTCCCACGCAGCGCTTTGGACACATTTGGCAACGATGCAGCCATAGAATGAAACGTTTGTTTCATAGTGCCTTTGCGGCTGGCGCCTCGCAAAATGGACGCAGTTCGCCGCGCTCACAAGAGAACTTCCGCGGCGCTCCCAACGCTTCCGGTGTCGCATTGCCCACGCGAAAAGCTGTGTTCGCTTTGGCCATGCTCGCGCCGGCGCTGCTGCTTCTCCCACTGTTCGCTCCTCCGCTGACGGCGCGTTCCGCAAATGCAGCGCCGCGCACCTCCGCGGCCGCGCAGCAAAAGCACACCGGGCCTGCGCCCAAATTGCCAAAGGTAAAGCGCTCCGAGAAAAAAGCTGCTTCCGCGTCGCCCGCAGCTTCGGAAGAAGCGCTGCAGGAAGCCCCGGCGCAACTCACCCCGCAGGACCTCAGCGCGTTTTTTGACGGGCTTGCTCCCCTTTCCATCGAGCGCGACGACATTGCCGGCATGGTGGTCGCCGTGGTGAAAGACGGCAAAGTGATCTTCGCCAGAGGTTATGGCTACTCTAATCTGAAAAAGAAAACGCCTGTTTCACCGGCGACCACGCTCTTCCGCGTCGGCTCGGTCTCGAAACTTTTCACCTGGACGGCGGTGATGCAACTCGTTCAGGAAGGAAAAATCAACCTCGACGCGGACGTCAACCAGTATCTCGACTTTCGCATTCCCGAAACGTTCGGCAAGCCCGTCACCATGCGCGATTTGATGACGCACACGCCGGGCTTCGAGGAAGCCATCAAGGATTTAATTACTTTCAACGCGGCGAAAATTCCTTCCCTCGGCGATTACCTGAAAACGCATTTGCCTAAAGAGATTTTCCCGCCGGGAACCATGGGCGCCTATTCGAACTACGGGGCGACGCTCGCAGGCTACATCGTGCAGCGCGTTTCCGGCGAGCCCTTTGATGAATACATCGAGCGGCACATTTTCGAGCCGCTCGGCATGACCCACGCAACGTTTCGCCAGCCGCTGCCGCCCAGCCTCGCGCCAGATATGTCCCAGGGATTTCAAGTTGCTTCCGGCGGCGCGAAGCCGTTTGAAATCGTCACCGCCGCGCCCGCCGGCGCGCTCTCGATTTCCGCGCTGGACATCACCCATTTCATGATCGCGCATCTCGAAAACGGCAGCTACAACGGCGCGCAAATTCTGAGTCCGGCAACCGTGCAGGAGATGCACACGCGCCAGTACGCGCCGGATCCCCGCGTCAATGGCATGTGCCTGGGATTTTACGAAGAAACGCGCAACGGACATCGCATCATCGGACATGGCGGCGACACCATTTATTTTCACAGCGACCTGCATTTGATTCTCGACGCGAACACCGGCCTTTTCGTGTCTTACAACAGCCTGGGGCGCGGCGGCGTTTTGCCGCGCGGGCCGCTGTTCGACCACTTCATGGACCGCTATTTTCCCTACACGCCGAAAATCGGCTCCGTTCCCGAGGCTGAGGCCAGCGCGGATGCGCGCGCGGTCAGCGGGAGCTACATCTCCAGCCGCCGCCCGCAGACCAACATTTTTTACATGTTTGCGCTTCTCGGTGAAACGTCTGTTTCGCCCGGCAAAGATGGCACTTTGAGCGTCGCCGGCATGAACGGCGTCAATGGCCAGCCGATTAGCTGGCACGAAGAATCGCACAACGTCTGGTACGATCCGGCGAATCCGCAGAACAAAATCGTTTTCAAGAAAGGCGCGAATGGCCGCCTGGAAATTGCGCTGGAATATCCGTTCGAAGTTTATCAGCAGGTGAGCTGGTACCGCTCGAAGGGCTTTATCACGTTTATGCTCGTCGTTGCGCTTGGAATTTTTGTGCTGACGCTGATTCTCTGGCCCATCGCCGCGCTCGTTCGCTGGCATTACGGGCACAAATGGGAAGTCAGCGACCTTGAGCGCCGCGCGCGCAGATGGGCGCGCATTGTCTGCGCCATTGATTTAGTTTTCTGGGCCGCGTTTATCATCACCATTCTCGAGGCCGGCTCGCACCTGAATCTGCTCTCGTCGAGCGCCGATCCGTGGTTCCGCATCATTCAAATCATCGGCTGGCTCGGCGTCTTTGGCACGCTGCTGGCCCTGTGGAATTTCTGGGTCTCCGTGGGCGCGCCGGGACGCTGGTGGTGGGCCAAAACGCACGACACGCTCATCGCCCTCGCCTGTCTCGTCAGCGTGTGGCTCGTTTGGTTCACGCACTTGCTGCACTTCAGCCTGAACTACTGAGGCAGAATATTGGAAGCGCAGGCCGCCGGATAGCCGGCCACGAAATTATCGCGGACTGGATTCCATAGGCATTGCTTCGCGTTCAATGCGCGCCGCGCGCTCATCTTCTGCGACGTCCAGTTCGCGCAAATGCTCGCCGGGACGTACCGGCTTCAGCTTCCTGTTCACATCCCCCTAGTGGCTTCACGTTCCCAAGTGTAGAACGATGGTTCGTTTAACGGCACACGGTAAAACGCGAATTTCGATGTTTCAAGCTGCCTTCATCAGCGCGCGGAAACCTGCCTCGGTAACCTCTTGCGGGAAAACACCTTAGAACAAACATAGTTTCGCTGGTTCTTCGCCACCCGCAACTGGCAGTTGCTATGGCAGTTAGCCAGATTTTGCGGGCATCCTGTAGGGCTTTCTCTTAGTGCTACTTGCGACACACAGTGGTACGGTTGCACTATTTCGCAGTTCGGGCGGAAGCGGCAGATTCAAGCTTTGGGGTTGACAGTGCCGAAAGCCAGGCGAGACGCTCAAGCGACGGGAAGACTTCGACTTGCGTTCGAGTCGCTGCGCGCCTATTTCGCTCCGCCTGTGCCGCGCCCGGCTGACGAAGAGAACGCCGAAACGCAAAATGCCCCGATGCTCAGCCCAGTTTATAAAGTAGCCGACGAACTCAACGCGCCAGTCAGCGATCCTGCTTCGCAGATGCAGAAAAATCCATTCCTCTCGCGCGTAGCGAACGCTCTCGCAGCCTTTCGCAATTTTGCCGTTTCTTTATCCAACCGCGCCTTTCACGCGGCGTCACGCGCCGCGAAGGCCTTCGCCAGTTTCACTGCCTCGGCTCTCCGCCGCTTGGCTCACCGCGCCGCAGATTTATCGGCGCGTGCCAATGCCTCATCCGCCGGCCAATCGGTGCACACTTTCTTCCGCGAAACGCTCGTCCGGCCGGTCACTTCCCTTCCCATGGAACTTCGCCGCGGCCTGCGCCTGTTTCTCGATTTTCTCGCCGCGATTCGTGACCACATTTACGGCGTTGCCGCCAACGTCAAGCTGCGCACGAAATTCCTGCTCTCGCTCGTGGTGGTCACCAGCGCGCTGATGGCCGGCACGCTGCTGGTAGTCGGCCGCGTCGCCAAACTCCAGGTCGAGCAGCAAATTGAGGAGCAATCGCACAACGCCGCTTCGACCTTCCAGGTGATGCAGCATCAGCGCGAAGTAGCGCTCCGCCACAAAGCCGAACTTCTCGCCACATTGGCCGTCCTGCGCAACGGCGATCCCACCGCCATTTCCACCGCCAGTGAAGACCCCTGGCAATCCGAGGACTGCAATCTTTTTCTCATGACTGACCCGCATGGCAGCGTGCTCGCGCTGCACACCACTTTGGTCGGCGACTTCAACAAGCGTTCCGCGGAAGTTCTGCTCCGTCAGAGCCTTCGCGCGCATCGCACGACGGACTGGTGGGTCGGCGACGGTCATTTGTACCAAATCGTTCTGAAGCCGGTGATCGCTGGCCCCGATCAAGGCAACGCGCACCTGGGAACCGTGGTCGTCGGCAGCCTGGTCGACAATGGCGTGGCCGGCGAACTGCACCGCATTTCCGCCACGGAAGTCGCCTTCCGCCGCGGCAATCAAATTTTGGTCAGCACGTTTTCGCCGCTCGAAGAGCGCGACCTCGAGGAGCAATCCACGGCCCCGACCGCTCCGCAGCAAGTGGAAATTGAAGGCCAAAAGTACATCGCCGATGCTGTCCCGTTGAATCCGGGCGTCGCCAAGGATGAAGAGGTCAGCCTGGTGGTTTTGAAGTCCTACAATGAGGGCATCGCCTATCTGGCCAAATTGAATCGCCTGCTTTTGTGGCTGCTGCTGGCCACCGTCATCGTCGGCGCCATTGTCGTCCTGATTATTTCCGACACGTTTACGCGCCCGCTGAAAGCGCTGGTCGGCGGCGTTCGCGCGCTGGAAACCGGCGATTACCAGTATCCGCTGAAGCCCTCGGGCAACGATGAGGTCGCGCAAGTCACGCGCGCCTTTGGCCGCATGCGCACCACGCTGCAAAGTAACGATGCCGAACGTAGCCGCCTCGAAGAGCAGCTTCGCCGCTCGCAGCGCATGGAAGCCATGGGACGCCTCGCCGGCGGCGTCGCGCACGACTTCAACAATTTGCTCACGGTCATCAAAGGCCATTGCGATTTCTTGCTCGACAAGCTTTCGCCCGCCGACGATTTGCGCTCCAGCGGCCAGCAGATCGCCAAAGCCGCGGACCGCGCCGCTTCGCTCACACGCCAATTGCTGATTTTTTCGCGCAAGCAGACCACGCAGCCGCGCGTTCTCGACCTCAACAACGTCGTTTCCGAAATGGGCAAGCTGCTCATGCGCCTGGTGCGCGAAGACATCGACTTCTCCTTCACCGCCGGCAAAAACATCGGCCACGTGAAGGCCGACCCGTGCCACCTCGAACAAGTGGTCATGAATTTAGTGGTGAACGCCTGCGATGCCATGCCTGACGGCGGCAAGCTGAACATTCAGACGTATGATTTCGTCGTAGACACCGTTTTCGCGGAGACCCATTCGCCGCTGCAGCCTGGAAAATACGTGGTCCTCGCCGTCAGCGACACGGGCTGCGGCATCGACGAACAATTGAAGGCGCACATCTTCGAGCCCTTCTTCACCACCAAAGGGGAAGGCAAAGGAACCGGCCTCGGCCTCGCTACTGTTTATGGCGCGGTCAAGCAAAGCAATGGTTTTGTGTGGGTGGATTCCGAAGTCGGCAAGGGCGCGCGCTTCGAAGTTTATTTCCCGCGCACCGACGCGCCTCTCGACGCCGCGCCTTCTGCGGGCGCTTCTCCGGTTTCATGGCGCACCGAAACCGTCCTCATTGTCGAAGACGAAGACGGCGTGCGCGAACTCGCCTGCGAATACGTGCGCTCCGCCGGCTATAAAGTTCTCGCCGCGCGCGATGGCCTCGAAGCTCTGGCGCTCGTCGAACGCCCTGACCAGCCGGTGCACATTTTGCTCGCCGACGTGGTGATGCCGCAGATGCGCGGCCCGGAACTCGCGCATTCCCTCCGCGCGCGCCGCCCCAACCTGAAGGTGGTTTTCATGTCCGGCTACTTGGAATACGAGAAAGACGCTGAAGTCGTCGCCGAAGGAAAATTATTCTTGGAGAAGCCGTTCACGCGCGACGCGCTCGTGTTGAAGCTCGAAGCCGCCCTTGCCAACGGCAGCGCTGCATCCGCGCCCTCCGCATCGAGCGATTTCATTTTTGGCCCCGCCGCAGGCTCGAATGGCGCAAACTCGAATGGCGCCGCCTCAAAGTCACCCGCTCGCGATAACGGCGCTGGCTCCGCCGGTTCTGCGAGATCCAGATCCTCCGCCGAACCCGACGAATCGGACCTCGCCCCCCTCCCCACCTAACGCCAACGTTCTTCTCATTCCAAGGAGGATGCGACCAGCATCTGACGAGGAATCTGCTGTACCCTTCCCTCGAAGTGTTGCACATCCTGCGCACGCAATGGGCAAGCCGAAAGCAAACAAGCATCCCTGCCATCGGGAGCTTCCTCCGTCGAATATTCCCCCTTGTCCCTGAGCAACAGGTCACGAATCAGAACGGATAATAATAGGGCGGCGGAGGCGGCGACACCGAAGCATCCAACGTAAAACAGTACGGCCCGCTGGGATGCGCCCAAAACCGCGCCTGGTCTTGGGCTGCGGCCTTACGATTGTCGGTCAGAAACGTCGCGCACAGCTGGTACTGGCTGCCAGCCTTCGCCTGGTAGACGAACGGCGCGTGCGTGGTGGGATCTTCTTTCGCGCTCGCAGCGAACCGGTCGAGATTCGCGGGCAGGACTCGGTTCGCGACTCGCCACGAGTTCTGAATCTGCCCGGCCAGCGTGTTCAGCGCTTGCACGGTGCGAAGATCCTGATGGATCGCCCGCTCCCGCGCTGGACTGCCCAAATTCCAAAATCCCAGCACGATGGCGGCAAGCACGGCGATGGCGGCGGCAATCATCGCCACGGAATTTCGATTCATGCGCTTCCTTCGACCGGAATGCCCTTCTTCTGCACCGCGCCCATGTAATACCAGAAAACGCCGCCGGCAATGATGAACACCACCGCATCTTTAGCCACGAACCGCCCCGTGAGTTCGCCCTGCAGAAAATGCGTCAGGAAAGCAATCAAGTCGCCCAGCACGACGCCGGCGGCAATCAGCAGCGCAATGTACGTGAGCCATTTTCTCACTGGCGATTCGAGCTTGTCCGCGTGCACTTCCACGCGCCGCAGAATGTAGAACATCACCAGCAAATAAATGGGAAACGCCACAATGAGCGACGCCAGCGAGCCGGCAATTTGGTCCTGCAGGCTTCCGTAGCCGTAACTCGTCGTCAGCGGGTCGCGAATCCAGTGGTCAATCAGCGTGAACATCAGCGAGCCAAGTCCGATGGTCCACGTGCCCAGCGCCGCAAAGCTGAAAAGGTACAGAAAAGCGTCGCGCGCCGATCCGGAGCGTTTGTAAACCGGCACACGAAGTCCGCTGCGGCTTTCGTAGTGATCGCCCAGAGCGCGGTACGCGTCATCCTTCGGCCAGCCGCGTCCCTGCAAGAGCCCGACCAGAGCCTCGTCGCTTGCTCCGGCATTCTTCGCCGCAGCAACAAATTCGCGCAGTTCCTTGGAAGAACTCATCGCCCGCGACTCCGCGACCGCATAATCTGTCTAAGAAATTTTGCTTTGTGCCTGAGAAGATGCACCGAGTGCCCCGCCGGAGTCAAGCAAATCATAAGCGCAGCCTCCCCGCCGCCGAAGCCAGCATCCGCCTCGAGCGTGCCTCGAAAAAATGTGGCAAACAAATGGCCCATCGAGCGCAGGCCGCCTCCCAAAGCCGGCCTCGCAAAATTTCGATGGGCCATTCAGTACCGGTGCAATGAAAAAGCGGCTCTAGTGCTGACCGGCCGCCTTGGCCATCCATTCTTTCGAACGCTTCTCCATTTCCTGTGGACTCACATTCTCAACGTGCGTCGCAACTCCCCACTTGTACCCGAACGGATCCGTGAGCTTGCCGAAACGGTCGCCCCAAAACTGGTTCGCCAGCGGCATATCGACTTTTGCGCCCGCGGCCACCGCGTTGTTGAACACCTTGTCGCAGTCCTCGACATACAGCACCAGATAATGCCCGCCGAGGTCCTTTGGCGCGGTGGACATTCCCGGAAATTCGTCATTCAACATCAGCTTTGAATCGCCAATTTGCAGCTCCGCGTGCCCGATGGTGCCGTTTGGGCCGTCCAGCCGGTGCAGTTCCTTGGCGCCAAATGCCTTTTTGTAAAATTCGATGGCCTTCGCGGCGTTTTTGCACGTCAGCGACGGCGTGATCGTATGGTACCCCTCCGGAATTGGTCTCACTGCAGTTGCCATGGAAATTCTCCTTGCGCAGAATTTTACTTCGGGGATTTTTGGGGGCTGTAACGTCCACGAGTCTACACCCGCGCCGCGATTTTGCAACGGCGGAAAGTTCACCTGTGGATTTTGCATTCGACGCGCGTAGTAAATCCTCTCGGCCGCGAATGGCAACCAGCTCCGGTGGTGCGCATCTCGCGGCCGGGAACTTTCTCCGCGCTCCTCTCGTATCTCTCATCGAGCGCGCGACGCATACTCGCGTAGGCGAATCAGGTAGAATTGAGAGGCGCAATGAACACTCTTCTTCAGGACCTTCGCTACTCCGTCCGCACACTGGCGAAGTCGCCCGGCTTCACCGCCATCGCCATTCTCACGCTGGCGCTGGGCATTGGCGCGAACACCGCGCTTTTCTCGGTGGTCAACGGCGTTTTGCTCAGTCCGCTTCCCTACCCGCAGCCCGACCGCCTCGTCGCGCTCTATTCGCGCACGCCCAATTTCGACGAATCTTCCATTTCGTATCCCAATTTTCTCGACTGGCAGCGCCAGAATAAGACGCTCAGCGATCTTGCTGCATGGCGCAGCGATTCCTTCAACATGACCGGCTCCGGCGAGCCGGAACGCCTGCGCGGCGAAATGGTTTCCGCCGATTTTTTCCGCATCCTTGGCGTTGAGCCGCTCATTGGACGCAATTTCAGCGCGAACGATGACCACGCCGGCGCTGCGCCCGTCGTCATTCTCAGCAATTCTTTCTGGCAGCGCCGCTTCGGCGGCTCGCGGAAAATTCTCGGCCAAACTATTTCCCTGAATGGCACCGCGTATAGCGTGGTCGGCATTCTTCCTGCGAGCTTTTATTTTCACGCCGACAATTTTCCCAATCACATGCCCGATATTTTTATGCCCCTCGGCCAGTGGACCGACAAAACTTTTCTTGACCGCCGCGTCGGCATGGGCATGGACGCCATGGGCCGCCTCAAGCCCGGCGTCACCGTTGGTCAAGCGCGCGCGGATATGAGCAGCGTCGCCGCAAATCTCGCCCGCGCTTATCCCCAGGCCGACAAAAATTCCGGCATCACGCTGATTTCTCTCAAACAAAATATGGTGGGTGATATCGCAGCGCTTCTGTACGTTTTGCTCGCCGCCGTTGGATTCGTTCTGCTCATCGCTTGCGTCAATATCGCCAACCTGCTCCTCGCGCGCTCCACCGGGCGCACGCGCGAATTCGCCATCCGCGCCGCGCTTGGCGCCAGCCGCGCCCGCATGGTTCGCCAATTGCTCACCGAAAGCGTCTTGCTTTCTTTTGCCGGAGGCCTCATCGGTCTGATTCTCGCCGCGTGGGGCACGCGCGCCGCAATCGCTATTCTGCCGCAGGCGCTTCCGCGCGCCGGCAACGTCGGCCTGGACTCGAGCGTTCTGCTTTTCACTCTCGGCATCTCCCTTTTGGCCGGAATTTTGTTTGGCCTCGCCCCCGCGCTCAAAACCTCGCAGCGCAATCTGGCGGAAACGCTAAAAGAAGGCGGACGCGGCTCGAGCGGCGCGCGCCATCGTTTGCAGGGAATTTTCGTCATCGCGGAAACGGCCCTCGCTTTGATTCTTCTGGTTGGCGCGGGCCTGATGATTCGCAGCCTGGTCGCCCTTTGGAACGTCAATCCAGGATTCAATCCCCACAATGTGCTCACGTTCGGCGTCGCGTATCCCCCGTCGCTCGCCGGAGCGCCCCCCGATGAAGTCCGCAACGGCATGCGCCAGCTCGAGGCGGGCCTTGAAGCTGTTCCCGGCGTGCGCGCCGCGTCGCTGACCATCGGTTCGCAGCCCATGCAGGGCGATACCGACGTGGGCTTTTGGATCGAAGGCCATCCCAAGCCGCAAAGCGACAATCAAATGCCCGAAACGCTTCTTTACTTCGTCATGCCCGATTATCTGAACGTCATGCAGACTCCCCTCCTTCGCGGCCGCTTCATCACTGCCGAGGACACTTTGCATGCCACTCCGGTCATCGTCATTGACGATTACTTCGCCAAGAAATATTTCCCGCACGAGGATCCTATCGGCAAGCGCATCAATCTCGCCGTTCTCGACGCGCAGGCGGAAATCGTCGGCGTCGTCGGCCACATCAAGCAATGGGGCCTCGACGAAGATGCAAAGTCGCCCGTGCTCGCGCAGGGCTATATGTCCATGATGCAGATTCCCGACCGCTTCATACCTCTGCTCTCTAAAGGCTCGGAAGTCTTCGTGCGCACGCAAGGCGCGCCCGACGCGCTCGCCGCCCCGATTCGCCACGCCATCGAACGAATCAACAGCGATGAAGTGATGTACGAGACAGAATCCATGGACGGCGTCGTCTCCGATTCGCTGGCCTCGCGCCGCTTCGGCATGATTCTGCTCGGCGTTTTCGCGGCGCTGGCGCTGGTGCTCGCGTGCGTGGGTATTTACGGCGTGATTTCCTATCTGGTCGGCCAGCGCACTCACGAAATTGGCGTGCGCATCGCGCTTGGCGCGCAACGCTCGGACGTTTTGCGCCTCATTCTCGGCGAAGGCGCGCGCATGGCGCTCATCGGCGTGGCCATCGGCATCGCCGCCGCGCTGGGCCTCACGCGCCTCATGGCCAGCGAACTTTTCGGCGTCACCGCGCATGACCCGCTCACTTTTGCCGGCGTCGCCATCGTCCTTATGCTCGTCGCCGTCGCCGCCTGCTACATCCCCGCCCGCCGCGCCATGCGCGTCGACCCCATCGTGGCCCTCCGCTATGAGTAACGCCTTGTAGCTCATGTCCCGTCCCGATGGTTCTTATCGGGACTGACATGAGGTTTCTCCGCTCGCTCGCCTCGGCCTCGATGTTGCTGTTTTGATTTTTTGACTTTTAACTCTCAACTATTGACTATCGCCTATGCATTCCTGCTCCGCGCAGCTCCCCAATCCCTGCCGTTGTACTATCGTACTGAGCTCACATGGACAAACTTTGGGCCGTAATTTTCGCCGACGTCGTGCCTCCTCACAATCCTGAGGCCACCGCGCCTGCACAATCCGCAACGCCATCGACCGCTGCCATGAGAAAATCCGACGCGCCGCAAACACGCATCCCACATTTCTCGCTGAAGTCCCTGCCCGCCCCGCCAGCCCTGCAAAAAATCCTCCGCCGCCACGGCGCGCTGCCGCCGCGACTCCTGCGCTACTTGCTCATCCGCGCCAGCCAAGCGCAACAACGCCGCCTGAAATGGGGCATCCTGCCGTACAACATCACCGCAGGCAGCGAATTCATGACAATTACCGCTAATCTGCAACGCCTGCCGCGGATCCTCCTCGATTTGCGCGGACGCTTGCAGCCTCTGCTCCTGCAAATCGGCGTCGGCATTGGGGCGCTCGACGGTCATCTCAAGCAGCCTGCCAATCGGCTCACCGGCCAGTGCGTTTGCCTGGCGCGCCGCGCGCTAAGCGAACTACAATCCGAGCAGCGCGTCATCGAAGCGTCGCGTGTTGCAAGCTCTGCGCATTTCGGAAAATCCTCGGCGCAATCCCGTCGGCGCCACCGCGCGCGAACGCCAAAAAACATCCCGCTGACGCGCTTTTGCACCATCAATCGCGACTTCGATGAAACGGTCAACGAATTTTACAGATTGCAGGACGACCTCGTGCGCAAAATGGCGCTCAGCCAGTGGCGCACCTTCGCCGTTCAGCCCCCCTCTGGCGAGTCGAATCCCCAAAACGCCGCGCCGCTCGTTCACTCTGCTTCCTCTGACCCGTTACCAGGCGAACGAACTTCGCGAACCACCGAGCACGTGGTTTCGCTCGTGCCTCCAGCGAACGCGGCCGAGCCCTCACGCAGCGCGTCCGCTCTCTCGCGCACTTTGCAGCCCGGATACCATGGCCAGCTGATGGCCGCCGCCGCGGGCGTCGAGCAACTCATCGGCGAACGCTTTTATGCGGCCCTCCACGACGAAGACTAGCGCGCCGGCGCCCCGGATGCTGCACCAGGTTCGAACGTAGCGCCGCGGCGCGGTCTCAGCGCGGCACTTTGGATGTGCGTGCCTCTTTGCTCTCTATTGTGCGGCTCTCGAATTACCATCTGCTTCTCCTCCGAAGCTCGGCGGGCTTTCCGCAGATCCGGCTTCGAGGGTGCCCCATCCTGAGCGTCGTCTGCGAAGGGTGGGTGGGGACCTTGCTCCACAACATCGGTTTCAGAGCATGTAGGTTTGCTTATCGCACCATCCACTCACTTTATTCGCTTGCACATATTCGTGCACTTCTATAGAATTGTATGCTCACGTACATGGCTAAACTATACGCCGTCATCCTCGCAGACGTGATCTCCTCCGGCGCGCGCAAGCGCCTGCCCGCGCTGCTCCACAAACGCCTCCGCGAAGCCACGCACGCTCATCGCCGCCGCAAACTCATCCTGCTGCCCTACGCCGTCACCGCCGGCGACGAATTCCAAACCATCACCGCAAATCTCGCACAGCTTCCGCGGCTTTTGCTCGAGATGCGCGCGCGCCTGCAACCCATTTCGCTGCGCATCGGCGTCGGCATCGGCGAAGTTCCCGGCCGCATCGCTCCGCCCGTCAATCAGCTTGACGGCCCCGCGTTCCGCATGGCGCGCCAGGCGCTCGATAGCTTGAAGCGCGCGCGCAAAGCCGCCTCGCTCACCGCCTTTCGCACTCCCAACACAGAATTCGATCACCTCTCCAACTTGATTTATACCTTGCAGGACACGCTGGTGCGCAAAATGACGCGCAAGCAGTGGCGCACCCTCGCCGCGCGCCTCGAACATCGCGGCATTCGCGACACCGCGCGCGCTCTGCGCCTCGACAGCTCCACTGTTTCGCGCAATTTGAAACGCGCGTATTATAGCCAGCTAGTCGCCGCCGCCGCTGGCGTTGAACATCTCATCGACCAGCTCATCGTCGCGCGCCTTCGCGCTGCACGCAAACGTACATAATGATGGAATTGTACATTTTTATACATGCCTGTGAATCTTGGCTTTGGAAGGGAGCTTTCCACAGACCGCGCAAGTTCCAACCAGCCCCTTCACAATCGCATAAATTCGTATAGCATTAACGAATGCAATCGCCCATTTTCGTATATTCGATACGATTCGCGGCCTCAATGGTCTACGCGCCGCCCACGGCGTTTTGGGCCCGCCTGGGCCTCGTCGCCGTCGTCTACGCCGCGGTGATTTTCCTCGGCGGATACTTCATTCGCCTGCTCACGCGCCCGCTCCTGCGCAACAATCCGCCTCCTCCGGGCGAATCCCCCACACAGCTGCGCAACGCCGGAATGTACATCGGCTGGCTGGAACGCTTCGTCATTCTCACCGCGCTGCTGCTGCGCTCGCCCGCAACCGCTGGACTTGTCCTCACCGCCAAGGCCATCGCGCGCTATCCCGAATTCAAGCAAGTGCGCTTCGCCGAATATTTCCTCATCGGCACGCTGCTCAGCATCTCCGCCGCGCTCGTCGGCGGCGCCATCATGTTCAAGCTCCTCTACGGCGCCGTCGCCTTCGCCCCGTGACGGCGATACGCTTTCCATCACCTGAGCGTTGAACGAGAATTGCTTCGCCAAGTTGTACCGTAACGCGCATCCATATAGACTGCACGATTCTCTGGAATAACGGACGGTTCGCGGTAACAAAGAATGATGCCCTTCATCCATATCGGCCCGTTCACCATTGCCAGTTTCGGCTTGCTCGTCGGCATCGCCATGTTCGTTTCGTATTTCGTGCTGGCCAAGGACGCCGCCCGCCGCGCCATTCAGGCGCCCGCCGATTTGCTCATCGCCGTGCCGTGCATCGCCGGGCTCATCGGCGCCAAGCTCTACCACGTCTTCGAAGATCCGCGCTACCTCTTCGCCCATCCCAGCGAACTCATCAGCCAGTACGGCTTCGCGTGGTTCGGCGGACTTCTCGCCGGAGTCGCCGCCTTCGTCTGGCTCGCGCGCCATTACCGCATTCCCCTGCTCGAAATTTTTGACGCCGCTTCGCCCGCCGCGGCTCTCGGCTACGGCATCGGACGCATTGGCTGCCTCATCTCCGGCGACGGCGACTACGGCAAGCCCACTCATCTGCCCTGGGGGATGGCTTTTCCGCATGGCACCGTCCCCACCACGCTGACGTGCGTCGAATGGGGCTGGCCCGCAAGCTGCCGCGTTCAGCCCACGCCCATTTACGAATTGATTGTCGCCATTTTTATTTTTTGGTGGCTGTGGAAGCTCGGCGGCCGCCAAGTTTGGGCAGCTGCAAATCCGCCGAAAGTCGTCGTCACGCACAAAGTGATGTCACCGCAGGAGGCAGAAGAACAGTCGAGGGCGCTTCGAAATCCGATCCACCGACTGAGACGTCGGCTCTTCTTTGCCAAGCTTCGTTTCTGGCGCCGCCCACCCATGGGCATGGTCTTCGCTCAATATCTAATTCTTACCGGCATCGCGCGCTTCCTCGTCGAATTCATCCGCATCAACCCGCGCTCCTTTTTCGGCATGACCAACGCGCAAGCCGCCGGCCTCGCCTCCATCCTCCTCGGCATCGTCCTCATCTTTTATCTTCGCCGTAACCGCCGGCAAACCCCTGCAACTACTCCGTAGCCGCACTTGCGGATTCTTGTCTTGGTAGCGCAGAACTTCGCTCGCCCCGACGCTCTTTGTCGGGGCGCTTTCGGCGAAGATCTGCGGCTTTTCCGCAGCGCACCTCGCCTGAGATCTGCGCGCATCATGTCGGGAATTTAATTCGAGGAAATGAGAATCCAACTCAACGAAAGGCGCTTCGATTCTGCCTAACGGGATGCCCCACCGTTTGCCGTGTAAGGATGCGGTTTCTTAATTGTCTTTCGCTTCTTCCCGGAGCAAATCTCTGCTGATCACCGGCCACTTACCACGCGCCCTTCCCCTTCACTCTTCCCATTTTCCTGCGGGCGAGAAAAATTCCAGCCCCACCGCGAAACTGCCTCCATGGTCCACAGCCTTGCAGTAAACGATTCGCCCCTGCGCGCGGAAATTGCCCTTCAAGGATTGCACCAACACGCGATCATCTTGTTTCCATAGGACACGTGTCAGCGCGCGCGCCCCGCTCCGGCTCATGTTTTCCACGGTCAGCGTCTCGCACACTTCCGGACGGTCCGCCGAAGTGACCAGTATCTTCGCGTTCGAGGGCGTGCGGTTCTCGATGCGGCGCTGCGGTGCCGCCATAACTTCTCTCCAACCTTAAGAACGAGTTACGCCGCCCTGAGGTGGGTTAGGGCTCAGCAATCAGGCCTCAGTTTATGCTTCGTAGGGCGCGCTACCGTCAATCAGGTCATTTCCCGACGCCGCATGCCGCACACTTTGGTGTCTAAGGGTGCGGCTTTTGAACGGCCTTTCGCTCGTCATCCGCTTATCTTTGCCACCGCCAGCTTCCCGAACGCCTTCAGCGCTTTACGCCGCGCGTTTTCGACTCTAGACTATCAACTCTCAGCTTTCTCACGTCACGAGGTGACGCATAGGCACGCTGACGCAAGACCTCAAATACGCTCTGCGCTCTCTGCGCAAATCCCCCGGCTTCGCCGCCGTCGCCATTCTCACTCTGGCGCTGGGCATCGGTGCGAACAGCGCCATTTTCACCGTCGCCAGCGCCCTGCTGCTCAAGCCGCTGCCTTACGCCCATTCCTCGCGCCTCGTGCTGGTCTACGAATCAACCATAGCCGATCGCTCCGACGTCGGGCCGTTTTCCTATCCTCACTTCTCGCTTTTCCGCGACCAGCAGCACTCCTTCTCCGGCATTTCCGCATTCGCGGGAGACAATTTCGACATGACCGGCCGCGGCGAGCCTCGCCAACTCTCCGCCGTGCGCGTCACCTGGAACTTTTTCAACGTTCTCGGCGTACAGCCCGCCCTCGGCCGCAACTTTCGCGCCAGCGAAGGCCAGCGCGGCGGCCCGCGCGTCGCCATTCTCAGCCACCAATTCTGGCTCAGCGAATTCGCCGGCTCGCGCAACGTCCTCGGCCAAACCCTGATCCTCGATTCGCTCCCTTACACCATCGTCGGCGTGCTCCCCGCGAATTTTTCCTTCGCGCCCGCTGGCAATGACGTCGCTCTCTGGATTCCCCGCGAATTTGAACTGAACATCGCCACTCCCGCGCACATCGCCGCCGGCATGGGCTACCTCGAAGGAGTCGCGCGCCTCGCTCCCAGCGTCAGCCTCGAGCAAGCGCAAGCGGAAATGGACGTCCTCGAAAAGACGTATTGCCGCGAAAATCCCACCAAGCCTGACGCTGACCCGAAATATCCCATTACCGTCGCACCGCTGCAATCCATGGTCGTCGCGAATATCCGCCCGGCCCTGCTCGTCCTCATGGCCGCGGTTGGCCTCGTTTTGCTCATCGCCTGCGCCAACGTTGCCAGCCTTTTGCTTTCGCGCGCCGTCAAGCGCCGCAAAGAAATCGCTGTTCGCGCGGCTCTAGGCGCAAGCCGCACCGCGATAGTGCGCCAATTGCTCGCCGAAAGTTTGCTTCTCGCAATCATCAGCGGCGCCGTGGGAATTTTCGCCGGATACGCAGGCGTGCGCGCGCTACTTGCTTTGAATCACGGCACCGTCTCTCAACTCAGCGCCGGCATTGGCATGGACTGGCGCGTCCTCCTCTTCACGCTCACCATTTCCCTCGCCAGCGGCGTGCTCTTCGGACTCGCTCCTGCTGCGCAACTTTCCCGTGCCGACCTGAACTCCGTCCTCCGCGACGATTCCCGGGCAGCCAGCGGCAGTCGCCGCTCCGCCAGTTCGCAAAATCTCCTAGTAGTCGCGCAAGTCGCCCTATCCATGATTTTGCTCATCGGCTCCGGACTGCTGATTCGCAGTTTTGCGCGCCTGCTCAACGCTCCGCTCGGCTTCGACCCCGATCGCGTCGTCGCCATGCAAATCAATTTGCCGCCGTCAAAATACGCCGCGCCCGCGCAGATGGTTTCCTTCTACAACGAACTTCTCCGCCAGACCCAAACCCTCCCCGGCGTTTCCGCCGTTGCAATTTCCTCCGCGCTGCCGCCGCAAGCCACGCGCCTCGGCCCGATTCTCGCCGAAGGCCAGCCCGTCGTCCCCGTCGCGCACCGTCCATTCGTGAACATCCAAACCATCAGCCCCGGATACGCAAAAGTTTTGCGCGTTCCGCTCGAGCGAGGCCGCGAATTCACCCCCGAAGACAATCAAACCGTTCCCACGTACGCCATCGTGAATCAGGCTTTCGTGCGCCGCTTCTGGCCCAGCGAAAATCCCATCGGCAAACACATCTGGCTCGGCACTCTGCCCAAGCCCCTCGAAGTCGTCGGCGTTTTTGGCGACATAAAAAACAACGGCCTCGCCGCCGAGTCTGCGCCAGAACTGATGCTTCCCTTCCCCAGTCTTCCGTGGTCGCATCTGCGATTGAGCCTGCGCGCCGCCGGCGGCAATCCTATGTCGCTCGTTTCCGCGGTGCGTGCGCGTCTCGCACGCATTGACGCCAATCTGCCCGTCATGCACGCCGCAACGCTCGCCGAAATCCTCGCCGACTCGCGCGCGCAATCGCGCTTCACCGTCGCGCTCTTCGCAATTTTCTCCGCGGTAGCGTTGATTCTCGCGCTGGTGGGAATTTACGGCGTGATCTCCTACGCCGTCGCGCAGCGCACTCAGGAATTGGGCATTCGCATGGCCCTCGGCGCCACGCGCGCCGACGTTTTGAAGCTGGTCCTTGGCCGCGCCCTCGCGCTCGCCTCAGCGGGCATCGCCATCGGACTCATCGCGCCCTTCACCCTCACGCCGCTCATGTCCAGCCTGCTTTACAAAATCAGTCCCGCCGACCCGCTCACCCTCGCCGCCAGCGCCGTTCTGTTTTTGCTCGCCGCGCTCCTCGCCAGCTACATCCCCGCGCGCCGCGCCATGCGCATCGACCCCGCCGACGCCCTGAGATATGAGTAGCAGCCGATAGTTTATAGTTCATAGTTCACAGTTCACAGCAAGCAGAATCGCGGCGGCGCAATCGCGAGCGTTGGGTTCTACTTTCAACTTTCAACTTTCAACTATCCACTATGAACTCGCCCTTATCTTTCCGTTTTCCAGCTTCCACCCGCCAGACATGTGTCGCTTGATCCTCACTGGTCAATCGCGAGCGCGTTGCGTTCTTACTTTCAACTTTCAACTATCAACTATGAACGCGCCCCTTCTCGGGTGCCCCATCCTGACGCCTTCCGCGAAGGCTGGGGTTTTTCACACACGCGCGCTTGCCTGCTCGCTGACCACCTGTTTGCCGTTTTCCAGTCTCCAACCTCCAGCCTCCAACCTCCAGCTCATGTGACACCCATCACCACCCCTCGTGACGGCAGGCACGGAAGCCTGCAACAAAATCGTCCACACTCCCGCAATGAGCACAACAGCCGAAATCCTGAACGAGCTCCACTTGCTGATTAACGAACAATCGGAAGCCCTGCGCGAGAATCTCGGCCCCGACGAGATTCAGGAATATGCCGAGCGCAAAAAGCGCATTGACGCTCTGCTCGAGCAGCTCGGCAAAAACGGCGCGGCGAAAGAACTTCATCTGGTCTGAGCCAATTTCGCCAGCGCCGCGGCCCTCCGCGCTGCCGTCGCGGATGCGCCATACTCATTTTCTGCGCGTGCGACTTCTGCTCTATACCTTCTCGCTGGCAACTTTCAACTCTCAACTTTCAACTCGCACTTCCCTGTGTTAACGTGCGCGCATAGGCCTTCACATGGCATCTGGTTTCGTCTTGCTCATCGCGTTAGCTGTGCTGCTGCTGGTGGTCGTTCCCGTGCTGGCCATCAGCGCGTTTGTGCAGGTTCGCCAACTGAAACGCACTCGCCGCGCCGCCGCCGATCCCGCCGCCTCGTCGCCCGAAAATCTTCGCCGCCTCGAATTGCGCGTCCACGGAATCGAAAAAGCCGTCGAACGCCTCTACGCGCGCCTCGACTCCGCGCCGCAACCGCAATCACTCGCACAATCGCAACCGCCCGCGCCATCCATCGCGCAAACTCCCGCGCAACGGCCACTCGCGCCGCAACCTCCCGCTGAACGCATCATCGCCGCCTCACCGCCGCCTATTGCTGCTCCGCCCAGCGCAATTCCGCCACCAGCCGCGTCGTCAGTTCACGCTGCAGAACGAAGCGCCAAGCACAGCGTCTACACCGCGCCGCGCGCCGCTTCCCATGAATCCGAGCAGCTCGAAAACGTCGTCGCCGGCAAATGGCTGAACTACGTCGGCATCATCGCCGTGCTCTTCGCCGTGGCTTTCTTCATCGAATACGCCTTCGAAAATAATTGGATCGGCCCCGCCGGACGCATCGCCATCGGCATTTTCTGCGGCGCGGCCCTGCTCGTTGGAAGCGCCGTGCTCCTGCATCGCGGCTACGAATATTTCTCCGAAGGCATCGCCGCTCTCGGCGCCGCTGTGCTCTATCTTTCGCTCTGGGGCGGCTGGCACTACTACGCGCTTTTCACTTCCGGCGAAGCGTTCGCGGGAATGATCGCCGTCACCGCCGCCATGACCATCATCGCGCTAGGCCGCAATTCGCAGCGTCTCGCGCTCCTCGCGCTCATCGGCGGATTCCTTACCCCTGAACTGGTCAGCACCGGCGCCGATCACCAAATTGTGCTCTTCACTTACAACGCCATTCTTTCCGCCGGAATGCTCGCCCTTGAACGCTTTCGCAAATGGAACTGGCTCCCGCCGCTGGCCTTCGCCGCCACCGAAATTTATTTTTGGGGCTGGTACACTGCCTTTTACACGCCCGCGAAACTCGTTCCGACGCTGGCCTTCGCCATCCTGTTTTTCCTGCTCTTCGCCGCGCTCCCCATGATGCGCGCGCGCCGCGATGGCCGCCTCGAAGAGTCGGAATACTCCGTAGCCATCGGCAACGTCGCCGTATTTTTGCTCGCGCTGCGCCAAATGCTCTGGCCCGACAATCGCTGGGCGCTCACTTTTGCATTTCTCGCCCTCGCCGCCGCGCATCTGCTCGCCCTGCGCGTCCTTCCCGCGCCTTCCGCCAATTCCAAAGGCCGTATGAACGCGCGCTGGCTCTTCGCCGCGCTCGCGCTGGTCTGCGTCTCGCTGGCTATTCCTGCGCGCCTCGACACGCAATTCCTCACCATCGCCTGGTCCATCGAAGGCCTCCTGCTCGTTTGGGGCGGCGCGAAAATTTCCTCGATGTGGCTGCGCGCTGCAGGCCTGCTCTTTTTCGCCATCACCGCCATGCGCCTCATCACTCTGCGCATCCCCGCCGGCCAATTTCTGTGGAACCAGCGCTTCATGACCTATGCCGTCGCCGTGGCCTGCTTCGCCCTCGCATGCTTTTTCGTGCGCCAAGTCGCCGCGCAATTTGACGAAGGCGAACGCATCGCCTTCGCCGCGCTGGCCGTCGCCGTGAACGTCTACGCGCTCATCGCGCTCTCCCTCGAAATTTGGGATTTTCTCGCGCCGGCGCGCGGCTTCGGCGCCAACACCAGCGGCGGCTTCCTCGCGCAGCAGCTCGGCCTCTCCATTCTCTGGACGCTCTACGCCACCGCTCTCATCATCCTCGGAATGGCGCGCCGCGCTGCGATCCTCCGCTGGCAGGCGCTCACCCTGTTCGGCATCGTCGTGCTGAAAGTATTTTTCTTCGACCTCTCCGAACTCAGCCGCTTCTACCGCATCCTTTCCTTTCTTGTGCTCGGCATCCTGCTCCTCGCCGTCTCCTTCCTGTATCAGCGCCGCTCCATGGCTCGCAAAGAGAAGCCTTCGTGATCTGCCCGCGTTCGCGCCCGCCGCGTATCATCCCCTGCGCGGCCGCGCCTTCTGCCAACTGTGGTGACGGATCTGCTTTTGCATCTGCGTTGCTAATTGCCGCCGTTTTCGCGCTGGCATTTTTGCCGCCCTGCGCCGCCGCGCAAAATCTCCCGCAACAAAGCGCCGCCCCGCAAACCGCCGCTTCGCTTCCTCTGGCGTGGACCCACTGGAAATATTTTCGCGCCATTGATTTGCCGCCGGCGCAAACCGAACGCCTCGTCAAGTTCCGCGTCCCGCCGGAAATTTTCGCGCACGCGCAGCCCTCGCTCGCCGACTTGCGCGTCATCGACGACCGCGCGGCGCAAATTCCCTACGTCCTGCGCATCGCTTCCGGCCAAACAAAGACGGAAACTCTTGCTGTCCGCCAGCTCGAATCCAGCTACGTCCCCGGCCAGTACACGCAAATCGTGCTGGACGCTGGCCAACACGCGCCGTTTCACAATTCGCTCGAAATCGATACCGGCCTGCCCGATTTCATTGCCTGGGCGCGCGTCGAAGTTAGCGACGACGCCCGCACCTGGCGCCAGGTCGCCACCGCTCAGCCTCTTTACCGCTTCGCGCAGAAAGGCGGCGCGCACGATCTGACGCTCGACTATTCGCCCAGCAACGCGCGCTACATTCGCCTGCGCATCTACGACAAAAAGGAAAAATTCCCGCTTACCGCCGCCAGCATCCAGCGCGTGGTCGCTATTCCTCGCGAAGATCAGCCCGTCGCCACCATTCCCGCCGCAGATTCCGCGCAGCAGGGCCAAAAAACAATCTGGTCCGCCGATTTACCGCAGCCCCTGCCGGTCGATAGCGTGCGCATCGATTCCTCCGCTAGCGAGTTCGACCGCAGCGTGCAAATTTTTTCGAGCGACGACAATACCCACTGGAACTGGCAGGCCGCGGGCAAAATTTATCGCTTCTATTCGCCGCTTCCGCCCGGCCCGCTGCATCTTGCCGGACCTTCCGAGCCGGACGGCCATTACGCCCAGCTTACATGCGATTTTCCGCCGCATGCGGCGCGCTACTGGCGCGTGGAAATCGAAAACGGCAACGACGCCCCGCTCGCTGACGCGAAAGTGCAGTTGTCCATGGCCGCGCGCGACATTATTTTCCGCCAAGAGCCGGAAAGAAGTTATCTGCTGCTCTACGGCCAGAGCCAGTTGCGCATCCCGCCGCAATACGATCTCTCGCAAACCATCACCGCGCCGCAGATGAACTCCGCTTTCGCGGCCTGGGCGCTTGGCCTCGAGCGCGTCAACGCCGCGTGGCAGGATCCCCGCCCGTGGACGGAGCGCCACGCCATCGTGCTATGGCTCGCCGTCATCCTCGCCGCCTTGGCCCTCACCTTCATCGCCATCCAGTCGCTCAAATCCTCCCCGCCGCCACAGCAGGAATGACGTCATGTCTTTGTCTTGTGTAGCGCAGAACTCCGCTTGCCCCGACGCTCTTTGTCGGGGCGTTTCCTGCGAAGATCTGCGGTTTTTCTCGCGCCCGCCACGTCTCTCTGAGTGGCACAGGCTTAACCCTGCGGCTTTTTTGGGAGTGCGGCGGCTCGACGCCGCTTTACCATTCCTGCAGATGTTCCGGCACGTTGCCTCGCCACGCAACCTCCTCTATGTAGCTACCCGCGCTTTACTACGTTCACGATCCGGGCAGTAAGTTCCACTGCGGTTAACCGCGAGTTACAAAAGGAGATATATAATGCTTATCTTATGGCTAAAGGAAGGCGAGCGAGTCTTGACCGCTTGTTGCGGTCGGCTTGGGAACGTCAAACCACATTGCGGAATAAATCCACCTCAGATATGTCGAAATCGGGAAGGGTGGACCGGACTGCCGTTTGGGCACTGGTGGGGCTGATCGTGACAGCGATTTCACTTATCTTTGGTCATGGCAAAATGTCAGTGTTGTTTGCATGTGCTGTGCTCTGGGCATCTTCTTGCTGGTTAGGTATTCATCTGGCGCGAATCAAAACGCAAAGTAAGTTGGCAGTAGCGGCCATAATTCTCGTCTCGTCGTTTATATCTGGCGGGCTCGGTTGGTACGAGTGGCCACGGACGTCGACGGGGCCGAATGTCAGAGCTTATTTGGAATCTGTGCCCCTTAAAGTATGGGTAGATAAGCATGATGATGTCCATGCTGAGGTTGAAACGGAAAACGTCGGCGCTTTGCAAGTGCTGCCGGGAGCCTCGATCCTTGGTTTCATCAAAGTTCGCAAACTCCTGACGGCCAAAAAAGAAGATGCCTTATTCGGAAGCTTCAATGTCGGCGGAGGTTTCGCCGAAATCCGATACACGTACAACAATTATTGGAATCCAAGGGAACCGCCACACACGTGGCAAATCGACGGATGGATAGAATTATGGGATGACCCTAACAGCTATGAACGGGCGGTGAGGCGCCTAAGGGAAGGAAAGGATGTGGTTTATGTTTACGAAAGGCATTTTTTCACTGATGAGTATGGACAATTAGCTACGGAGTCTTGCAACTACTACCAAGGGCCAGATTTTTCGGTTCGCCACGAATGTTTTGGCCACAACGGACCGTTCAAATCAAAGAAGTGGCTGAGTTTACGTAACCTCTTTGGCGAAGGCTCTTCGCTTTTTATGCGCAAGTAAGCTAAGGCCTCGGTTTGCCCGTCCTGTCAACAAACCGAGGTTTTTGGCGCACAAACCAGATATATATCCTTCAGTTTGGGCCTTGTAGGTTTCGCGCTGGCGCTTCCCTCTGAAAAGCAGAGCGGCGGGGCGTTTTCCCTTGACTTCTGTTAACAATATGATAACGTAGTTCTTCGGGTGATCAGCCCGACGATTGGCCGCCAACGCATGGCGGCTTTTCGCTTTTTATGCGCTTCGGAAATTCTAATCGAGTTTCTATGGGAAATTAGAAGTCGATGCAACTCACACAAAACAAACGAGGGATGCCAGTTCTAATCGAGTTTTTTCGCGGTTTTTTCGAGCGGCCTGTCCGTTTTCGAACACCACTTTTCTGCGGCCTGCCGATATTTCGTCAGTCGCTTGCTCCAGCCCAGAAAAAGCCCAGAAACCAACGCACAAATAGGGGATATGAAAACGCAACTTTTGGCGGCCGGCGCGCGTCCCATAGAGTAGCCGCGCCTCACGGGAGGCCTTCATGACCCACGCACCCGTACCACCCTCTTTTCGCCGAATTTTCGTCGCTTGCGTTGTCGCGCTATTTTTTGCGGCGATGGCCCCGTGCTTTTTTTCTTCTGGAAGATTGTTCGCGCAAAGCCACGCCGGAGGCGGAAGCCACGGCGGCGGAGGGCACGCGTCCGCGAGCGCCGGACACGCTTCGAGCAGCGGCGCGCATTTTGGAGGCGGGCACGCGGCGAGCGGCGGCACGCATGGAAGCGCGAGAAGCTCGAGCGTGTCGTATGCACGATTCGGCGGAGGAAGCAGCAGCGGCGCATCGTCGTCGACGGGAAGCGGCGCCGCGACCACATCGGGGCGTTCTTCCGGAACGCATTCGAGCGCTCGTTGGCCGATTTTCGATGGCGGCGAAATTCCTGCTGCAGCGGCGAGTGCCGCGCGCGCCGGCGCAGAACCAGCCGCAGCGCCAAATGCGCGATTCACGCGGATGATTTTCGAAGCGCCGGCAACTTCATCCTCAATTGATACTTCCCTGCCCCACGGCTCGCACGTCATCACGTTGGGCACGCAGCGCCCACAAGTGATTTTGAACGGCACAGGCCCAGTGCGCTACGAGCCGGTGAACGCGCGGCCATTCGCGGCGGACAATTATTTGTGGCAAGAGCCGCCGGGGAAAACAGTGGCTAGTGGCGAGTGGCTAGTGGCTGGTGAAAAGCAACAGCCGTCCACGAACGTCGTCGCGAGCGGGCAAACTGAACCCGGCGTCGCCGCGCACAGCAGGCCCTACGAAGACGCGGCGAATTCCGCTCGTTCCGTCAACGCAGCGGACGAACTCCGCCTTGGCGGCCAAGCGCAGCAGCAATCGCGGCCGGGGTACGTGCCGCCTCGGCCAGCGCAGGCTCCGCGTCCCGCGCCGATGCCGCAAGCGCCGCATCCGGTCGTTGTGCCGCCGATGCAGGGACCGCGGCCAGCGGGGCCAGTTTTTGTTCCGCCGCCGCTGAGCAACAATCCCATGCAAGGGCCGCAGCCGATACAAGTTCCCGCGCAGCCAATTCGTTTGCCGGCGCAAAGCCCGATCATCTACCATCCGATTCCGATGACGCATCCGACTCCCATCACACATTTTCCTGCACAGCGGTTGATTCCCTTCGCGAATCCGATTCCTATCATGCATCTGCCGATTCGGCCCGAGTTTCATCCCATCGCGCCGATGCCGAAGTCACCGCTCTTTCATCCGGTGATTATGCCGCCGGAGCGGCAGCGCATTTTTCAAAATGGCCGCGCTTCCTTTGGTTTCGCAACCGATGGTTTTGCCACCGAAGCGCCGCCGCTGAGGAGGCTGTTCGACACGAACCGCCGCACGGGCGGACCTTTTGCAGTAATGGGAGTGACGGCAACGCCGCCGCGAACTTTGCAGTTCGAAGCGCATCCCTGCTTTCAAACAATTGGAAATTGCGGATTTGGACTTGGCGGATTTGGATTCGACGGCGATTTCGATTTTGACGATGGCTTCCCGTTTGGATTTGGATTCGGCTTCGGCTCGCCATTTTTCCCGGGATTTGGGCCGTTCGGTTTTCCGGCCTTCGGATTCGGTTTTGGACCGAATTGCTTTTTCGACGGCGTGTTTGAGCCGTGCGCGTTCACGCCGTGGGGATTTGCGCAATTCCAGGCGTTCGCGCCGGGCGGATGGGGCTGGAGCTATTTGGGGCTGGGCAACGGCTGGTTTTATTCGCCGCCGGCGGAGCCTCCCGCGCCGCCGTGGAATGCGATCGAGACGGCGCCGCTGAATTGGCAGACGCAAAATTTCACCGGCGAATATTACATGCCCGCGCCCGCGCCGCTGCCGGTGCCGTATTCCGAGCCGCAGGCGGGCACGCAGCAAAATCCAGTGACGGAAATTGTGACCACGGATGGAATTGTATTCGGCGTGACTTCATACTGGATGGAGAACAACCAGTTGTGCTACGTCACCACGTACAACGTGAAACATTGCATCGCCATGTCGCGCGTGGACCTACAAAAAACGGTGGACATGAATTACAAGCGCGGCGTGAAGTTCACGCTGACGCCCAAAAACAGTGACGAGTGACAAGCAAAGGCGAGTGGGCGCGGAAGCGGGCCGCTACCGGGAACAGTCGAAAGATAAAAGCTGGAAGTTCGAGGCTGAAGAGTCTGTGTGAGAACTGCAAAATCTGTACTTCAGCGGCTTCCCGACCAAAAGCGTCGGGACGCAAACAGCGCGAAAGCCGAACTGAGTATGCAGCGTTTACGTCGTGGCTGAAGCCACGACCCACAAAGATTCTCGCGTTGCCACACAGATGCTGAAAACCTGCAACTGCAATTCATCATTGAAACTTCACAATTAAAATGTAAACTCGCGGCGGAATTCAACGCGGAAATCCGACTGAATGAGGTGAACCATGATTCGTTGGTTGACTCTCGCCGCCGTTTTGTTGCTGGCCGCCGCACCGGCGCCGGCGCCGCGCCACAGCCAGTATTTGTTTACTTGGGCGATGGAAGCGCGCCAGCCCGGCGCCTTCGTAACTATGGCGGACGGAACGGGGCGGGACTTCCTTGCGGTCTTCGATGTCGCGCCGGACGCCTCGCCGTTCGGGAAGCTCGTGGCGATGCTTCCTGTCGGCAACGGCGCCAAGATGGCGCATCACACGAACTACGCGCTGCCGCCGAATGATGTGCTCTTCGCCAATGACTGGATGGGCGACCGCTCGTACATCTTCAATCTGCGCGACCCGCGCAAGCCGCGCCTGATTTCGGAGTTCGGCAATGTTGGACCGTACATGAACCCGCATTCGTTCGTGTACCTTTCGAACGGCGATACGCTGGCGACGTTCCAATATACCGGCGGGTTCAACCATGCGCCGGGCGGCATCGTGGAGCTCGACGGTCATGGGCGCGCGGTGAAGATGAGCTCTGCCGCGGATCCGCAAGTGGACCAGAATATCCGGCCCTACAGCATGGCCGTCGTCGAAAAACTGAACCGCGTGGTGAGCAGCAGCGCCGACATGATGGGGGCGCAGACGAGCGACGTTGTGCAGGTGTGGCGACTCTCCGACCTGAAGTTGCTGAAAACGATTGTGCTGCCGAAGCCCAAGGACGGCTCTGGCAAGGTAGCGGCCGACTCGTCAGAGCCGCGAGTGCTGAGCGACGGAACGACGGTGATGGTGCCGACGTTCAACTGCGGGCTGTATCGCGTGCGGAATCTTGCCGGCGACGATCCGACGCTGGAGTTCGTGTACGACTTTGGCTACCGGACGTGCGAAGTTCCGGTGGTGGTAGGAAATTATTTGGTGGAGACCATGGAGAGCGGTCACGCGATTGTGAGCCTCGATGTGCAGGATCCGTCGCATCCGCACGAGGTTAGCCGCATTTTGTTGAAGCCGGATGAGTACCCGCACTGGCTGGCCATCGAGCCCGGCGGCGATCGGCTGGTGATTACGGGCTACGGCGCGCTGCAAACGCACGCGCTCTTCGCAACGATTGACCGCAAGACGGGCCGGCTCAGGCTTGATCCGCAATCGATCGACTTCACTCGCGCGTGGCCGGACGGGTGGCACGGCAGCGCGATTCCGCACGGCGCTGTGTTCAGCAATCAGTGAGCAAAAACGGCCCGCCTAAAGAGTCTGTCTGAGAACTGCAAAATCTGTACTTCGGTGGCTTCCCAACCAAAGCGTCGGGACGCAAACAGCGCGAAAGCCGAACTGATTTTGCAGCGTTTACGTCGTGGCTGCCCTTCGGAAAAACGCTCAGGGTAAAAAGCCACGATCTACAAAGATTCTGGCGTTGTCACACAGACTCTAAAGGCGGCCGCTACAAAATGCGTTCGCGCTGCGCGCGAAGTAACGCGGATCGAGGAGCCGCGCGGGCGGGGCAAGCCCCGCCCCTACGAAGGCAAATCATGCGGCAAGCTACTTGGCCGGTGGCGTATATTCTCCTGCAATGTCGTAGGTGACGGTGCCGTCGGGGTTTGGATGAAACTTGAAAGTTCCCTTGGCTTTGATTTTGCCCATCTTGCCTGTGCCGCCGACAAAGCTCCAAGTGCCCTCGCCGCTGACGAGCTTCCCGTCTTTCATCCGGGAGAAGCTGCGAGTTTGGACGAAGGTTTTGTCGCCGTTGGCCCATTCGTCTATGTAAAGGCCCTGGCCGCGCGAGCGATAAGGTGTGACGTCGTTGAAATTGGTGCCTGTGCCCTGCTTGTCCTTTATGCCCTCGATTTCGATTGGCTTGGTCCACTGGCACTTAGACTGGTCGATGACGAACACGTGGCCGGGATGGTCGCCAACTTGAATTTCATGCTGCACGGTTGGCTTGGCGCACTGCGCAACGCCTGAAATTTTGGTCTGTGCCTGCGCCAGCGGAGTTAGCAAACAAATAGCTGCCCCGAGTAGAAGGACCGTTCGCATCTTTGCCTCCTTGAAAATCTACGTGAAGTTAAGAGATATTGCGGCTGGATAGTAGCGCCGCGCGGCAAAAGAAGTCAATTAGACGATGCCGCGGGGGGAGCCCGCGAGTTCGAGGTGGACGTCGCCGATGCCGCCGGAGATGCTGACGTTGATGGTGGGCTTGCCCTGGGCGTAGGCGTCGTTCACGTATTCGCTGCCATTGCGCTTGAAGTCGGGCGCTTCCACAGAACCGATCCCGCCCTGCACGGTGACGCGCACGGACATGCCGCGCGGCAGCTTGAGGCGGAGGTCGCCAACGCCGCCCTGAAGCGTCGCGGTGACGTCCTGATTCCAATTGCCGGTGAGGTCGATAGTGGCGTCGCCGGCGCCGACTTTCACGTTGAGGTCACGCAACTGGAGGTCGGCGAGATTGAGCTTGGAATCGCCCGCGCCCATTTCAACGGCGAGTTCGAGCGGAATTTTATTGTTGAAGTGCAAATCCCAGGCGTATTTCGTGCCGCCGAAAGTGGTGTGATGCGATTCGGGCTGCATGATCATGAGAGAGCCCTGAGCGTCGTTGACGCTGTAACTCAGGTCCGGCTTCCATTCAGGAACATTGTAGGTGATGGAGCCGTCGCACAGTTTCGCGGAGCCGCCGGAAATGTCGATCTCGCCCGCGGCCATTTGCAGATGCGCGTGGACTTGCTTGGCGCCGCTGGCCGGCACGGAGATGTTTTCGGTTTGCGTTTCGCCGACGCGCTCGAGCGGGCCGTTTCCGCCGATGAAGCAGCCGGACATTACGAGCGCGGCAAATGCGGCGATGGCGAAGACGCTTGAGGCGCGCGCAAATTTGCGCACGTGCACGTGATTGTACGGTTCATGCATCGGACGCGATGTTCGCGGCTTGGCGTCGAGCAGTTCCCTTCCGTTTGTGGCTCTCATGATTTTCCTCTGAATGCGTCTGAATGCCCTGTCAATGAATGAACGAAATTCTACACTGAAATGTTTCGTGGCGATATGTTCTAGCGAGAAAAGCCGCAGAGGTTGTCCGTACGGGAAGTAAAGGCGCACAGGCTCAAGCCTGTGCCACTAGGACAGGACGCGAAGTTCGGCGCTACACAAGACAAGAGCAAAAGCAACGGCGGGCGCGGGCGCAAGAGAAAAGCCGCAGAGCTTCGCACAGGACGCCCCGACAAAGGGCGCCGGGGCAAGCGAAAGTCTGCGCTACAGAGGCAAAGGCAACGAAGAACGTTTAAAAAACACTGGTTAGTTGAGGCGCAGCTTTCTGCGCGTGATGATGCCCAGACCGAGGAGGCCAGTGCCGAGCAGGAACAATGAAGCCGGCTCCGGAGTAGGGGTGGGAGTGCCGAACGGGAATGGGCCGGCGCCGTGGATTTCGTACCCGGTGACGGTCGGGGACTCGTTCACATAGGCGTTCATGGTCGCGCCCTTAGTAAGCCCCGGGATGCCGAACGTGGGAGTGGAGACGCCGCCGCTGAAAAGCTGTTGACCCGCTATGACCCAATAGGTATTGGTGCCGCAGCTCCCGGGCGTATCCACGCAAAAGAACAGGCCGCCCATGTTGCCGTTGAGCGTGTTGTCGAATTCGAACTGAAGCGTGCCCAAGTTGTAGGTCGATCCCCCAAAACTCAAGGTCATGTCCGCATTCACGAAAAATATGCCAAACGCCGGGTAGGGAGTAAAACCAGCGTTAGCCGAGCCGTCAGTCAACACTGTGAATGAAAGCGAATATGCCTGGCCTGCGGCGCTGAAGTTGGAGAAGGTTGGCGTGCCCGTGGCATAAATTCCGGAAATGGTGAACGTAGTATCAGTTCCGGTATTGCTGAGCGCCAGATTTACGGTTCCCGCCGTGGCCGCAGGAACTGCCCAGAATGAAAAGCCGAAAAGGATGGCGAAGATCGTTACCAGTTTACGCATAACTCCCCCTTCTGAGAACCCGGGCCGACAGAGCAAAATCGGAGCGCGCACACAGGCGGATGCTCCGATAGGGTACAGAGCAATTGACAGCCCAATGTGATCTATTGAAACTAAGGAGGTTACAGCAAGGTACCGGAACGTCGGTTGCAAAACAATGCATGTTTCATACCTGCTGATTCAACTGTATTCCAATGGAAGGTTCAATGGCTCCGAGGGGCACAGGGGTGAAAAAAAGTGCTGGCCTACAGTGTTTTGCCTATGTTATAATGCTTTTGCGTTTGTGGCTCTTGTGACTGCTTTTTCGAGATCTCGCTAAGGCTGCCGGGGGGAAACCCTTAGCGGCTTTTTTTTTGGCCCGCTCAGGTGAGCAAGTCTAGCCTGAGCGACCAGCCCTCGAGAGGCGACGACGAGCGCAAATAGCTTTTCTCAATAAGGAGTAAGAAGTTGGCTAGAGAACAAGGAACCGTCAAGTGGTTTAACGCCAGCAAGGGTTATGGGTTCATTCAACGTCAGAGCGGTGAGGACGTCTTCGTGCACTACAGCGCGATCCAGTCGGAGGGGTACAAAACCCTCAACGAGGGACAGGCTGTGGAATTCGAAGTAAAGAAGGGACCTAAAGGCCTGCAGGCGGAAGCCGTCGTCGGCCTCTAAAATCTAAATCGCGGGTGGGAATTGTCAGAAATGGCGGGCTCACCCGCATTTGCAATCATAAGGCTTTCTTTCTAGGGCATTTGAGGGGCGCGGCGGCATCTGTAGAGCATTTTTTTGCGGGAAACGAGAAGTTCTCGATGCGCGTGTCGAGTTTTTAGCATCTAATTCTGATAGTGTAGGATTATCAGCGCCTTCGGTCCAGTCCTTCTATCCGGAAGAGCAACTGCGGTAAATGCGTCTCGCGCGGTTTGCGGAGCTCGGCCCTATCGGTTTTGGCAGCAGAACCAACGTTTTCATGGCTTTGCGTTTCTTACGAAGTGCACTTCTTAAGGAGGGTTACGTGCAAGTATTGGACGCAGGACAAACTGTTCGGCATGGGCAGTACGGAGTCGGCACGGTAACGGAGTCGGATTCCGAGCGGACCACGGTAGAGTTTGACGATCACGGGATGAAGAAGTTCGTCACCAGCATTTGGTCGGCAGAAGTGGTGGGAGAGATTGCGGGCCGGCCGTCGAAGGCCAAGCGCCGCCGCCGCGCCAAGAACGTTGCAAAAGCCGCGGAACTGAAGGCCACGGAGAGTAAAGCAGCAGCGGTGGCCAAAGCCTCAAAGAATTAGGCTTCGATTTCAGGAAACTCCGCGCAGGAGAAAAGAAAAGCCTCGCAGCCGAGAGACCTCATGTCAGTCCCGCAAAAAGCGCGGGACGGGACATGAGCTACAATCCGGCCCGCGAGGCTTTTTTGTTTTGCTCCGCCGATGTTGCGCGCAAAGACTCTGCCGCTGGCAATTCCCTGCCCCTTTTGCTCGCGCGAGTTTGATAGACTTGCGGCGGAAAAATGAAACCAAGATTTTTTGATTCGGCGGCGGAGTTGCGCGCGTGGCTGGAGGAGCGGCACGCGAGCGCGGACGAACTGCTGATCGGATTCTACCGAAAAGAATTGCGGCGCGGGATCACCTATTCCGAGGCGCTGGACGCGGCGCTTGGCTTTTGGTTGGATTGACGGGGTGCGCAAACGCTTCAGCGCGGAGGCGTACACGATACGGTTCACGCCGCGCAAGCCGCGCAGCATTTGGAGCGCGGTGAACATCAAGCGCGCGAAGGAATTGGAGGCGCACGGATTGCTGAAGCCGGCAGGGCTGCGCGCTTTTCACGGGCGCGACGAAAAACGAGCGCGGCTGTATTCCTACGAGCGCGCGGCGGCGAAACTGGACGCGGCGCTGGACGCGAAGCTGCGCGCGAATCGCAAAGCGGCGGCGTTTTTTGAGGCGCAACCGGCGGGCTACAAGCGCACGGCGATTTTCTGGGTGATGTCCGCGAAAAAAGAAGAGACACGCGCGCGGGCGGCTCGGCGTGATTATTGCCAGTTCAGCGAAGGGCAAACGGATTGACATGCTAAGCCCGAGCAAGAAGTGAGGCACCCGAAGGAAGCTTCGAGAGTAGCCGGTTCACGATGCCAAGGCGCGGGCAGGATGCACCTGGCGCTCAATCTCAGAAACTTCTCCTGAGCGACGAGACACTTCCAAGTCATAGAAGTTCTGGAGATTAAGCCAGAACTCGGCGTTGGTATGAAAATATCGCGCGAGGCGCAGGGCGGTCTCCGCAGTAATCCTGCGGCGCTGATGCACAATTTCACCAATGCGCGTCGCAGGGACGTGCAGCTCAAGCGCCAGCTTATTAATCGAGAGTCCCAAGGGCCTCATGAAATCCTCGCGAAGGATTTCGCCAGGATGCACTGGAGGCATCAGTTTTTCGGGCCTGCTCATCCTATTTCCGCTCCTTCAAGAATGGTAATCGACGATTTCCACGTCGTAGCAATGGCCGTCGCGCCAGATAAAGCAGATGCGCCACTGGTCATTGATGCGAATCGAGTGTTGTCCTCTGCGATCTCCGCGTAATGCCTCCAATTGGTTTCCCGGAGGCGAAGCCAGGATACGCAACTGTGTTGCTGCATGGAGTTGGAGCAACTTCCGCAGGGCAACGCGCTCGATACTTCGAAAGCGCCGTGTATGCTGATAATGGAAAAGCTCCTCAGTCTCCTGCGAGCCAAAGCTCCGAATCAAACGCCAAGGGTACTACGGCGCACGTTCTACGTCAATCGGTAAATCGTCACTGAAGCGACAATTGAACAAGGGTCATGATGCGGGGTAGGGGGATTTGAGGAATTGGGAGGCGGAGCGGGCGGTGGGCGAGGAGGGCGGGGCGAGAGCGAGGGCGCGTTTGTAGGAGGCGACGGCTTTTTCGCGCTGATGGAGCAGGTCGTACATTTCTCCGGCAAAGAGCGCGGCGGGCGCGGCGATGCCGGGATTGGCGCGTGGATAATCCACCGCGTCGTCGAAAGCATTGGCGGCAGCGGCGTAATTTTTTTCGGCGCGCAGAGCGAGGCCCAGAGAATAGGCGGCGCGTTCGACGCGCGCGTCGGGAAAAAATCCGGCGTGGCCGAGTTCGAGCAGTTTTCGATAGGCGGCGATGGCTTCGCCGCGCTGGCCGGAAGCGTTGAGCAGATCGGCGACGGCAAGCCCAAAAATAAAATTATGCGGAAAGTCGGCGTAGTCGCGGCGGAGAATTTCGAGCGCCTCGTCGTAACGTTTATCGCGCGCGAGGAAAAGCGCAAGAATGGTGCCTGCGTCGATGCTTTCTTCCCCGCCGCCATCGGCCGCCTGGCGGAGTAGCGCCAGCCCTTTTTTCTTGCTGCCGCGCATGTCGGCGACGAAAGCGATGCTCTTTTCCCACCACGTGAGGCTGCCCACGATGTATTGAAACGTGCCAACGACGAGTTTGGCGTCGTCGTAGTGCGGGTCGAGCTTGAGGACGCGCTGGTCGTCGTGATACGCGCCGAGGCCCTGCTTTAATGCGCCAAGCCATTTCTTCTCGATGACCGCGGAATAAACAGTGGCGAGGCCGCGAGCGACGGCGCGCGCGAAGAGCGCGTCCACGTTATTGGGATTTCTCTTCAATTGCTGATTGGCGAGGGCCAGGGCGCGCTGCGAGAGTTCGCCGATTTCCGCGCGGACTTTTGGGTCCACGGGAGGCGCTTTGAGGTACAGGAATTTATTGCCCATGTAGAGAGTGGCGTCGAGCTGGCCTTGGCGATTCAGTTCCTTGGCGAGCACCGCGGCAAGCAGATGGTTGATGACGAAGGGATCGTCGGGATAGCGCGCGCGTTCGCGCCGGAAGAGGGCGATGGCCGCGTCGTAGTCCATGTTGTAGAACTGCTCGAAGCCTTCGCGGGTGGTGGCGTCATTTGGCTGCACGCGAAAAGGCAAATGGGGAGCGATGGCGCGCGCGGGAGAATGCCTGGCAGCAGTGCGGTGATGAGAGGCGGAAAAAGCAGTGGCTAGTGGCCCTTCGGCTGCGCTCAGGACAAGCGAGTGGCTAGTGGCTAGAGAAAACAGGGGATGGAACGAGTGGGCGGGCCAAGCGCCGACGGCGGGCGCGGCAACGGCGAAAAGCAGGATAGCGGCGATGGCGGCGGTGTTCCAAAAGCGAATTGGAGGACGGAGAAAGCGCGAGGGGGTGAGCGGGGCGTTCGTGGATTGGCCCATGTGTTCGTCCATAGTTTGCCACAATTTACGGCAAGGCGGCGCTTCAGGCGTGCATGAAAAATGCGGGGTGAAGATAGTACGCAGGATTTTGCGTACTCGGCGGAGGTACTTTGGTACCAGCAAAATGAGCCGCTTCGCCCAGTGCCGGGCGCGAGGGCCACGATTATGCTGTCTTAGACCGAGCCGCGTAGAGGCAGAGCGGCTTGCGGCTGGAACAAAGTGACGAGGGAAAAGCAACCGTAAAGGATTTGCTGTTGCGTCCACAGACGGCGGTAAGTCAGGCTAAACACAGTACTTAAGAGGCGCATAAAAACGCGCTGACAATTCATGAAAATGCGAATCTCACCACTATTCGATTTCAGCGAAAAGGGCGGCGCGGCAGCGCAGTCGGGCGCTACGGCCGCCACGGCCAAATCATTTCCGACGGACGCAGGGAGGCCGGCGACGGAAAGCGCGCGCGCTGCTGCAGCGGAAATCATGGCGGACGGCGGCAGATCGAGAATGCAGGACGGGCCGCGCGAATACATGCCTTCGGCAGCCGCGAACCAGAACGGCAAGCAGGAACGGCGGCACAAGCGGCGCGTGAAGATTTCCGCGCCTGTACGCGTGCGGCAGGTGGACATTCAACATGCGGCGGAATTCGATTTGACGATGACTTCGGACGTGTCGCGCGAAGGGCTGTTGTTTGAGACTTCGCGGGCGAGCTATCAGCGCGGACAGGAAGTCGCAGTAGTTTTTCCCTACCGGCCGATGCCCGGAGATTTGGTGCGCGAGCAGCGCGGGCAGGTGGTGCGCGTGGTGCGCGCGAGCGAGAACCGCTATGGCGTGGCGGTGGCGTTCATCGAGGGCTCGCCGAAGCACGAGTTGGTGGATTCGGCCGGCAACGCGATTCTAGCGGAGCAGGCTGCGCCGGCAGCGCCGCCACGCGCGAGATCCGCCGCCGGAAAACCGCTGGTGATTGTCGTGGAAGCAGATCAAAACGCCAGGGCGATGTTGCGCTCCGAAATTGAGATGCAAGGTTACGCGGTGGAAACGGTGCCGGACCCGAGCCTGGCCACCGCGCTGCTGCGGCATCGCAATCCGGCGATTTTGATGTGCGAGGCGGAGGCTTTTCCCGGCGTGATGCCGGGTGGCGGAGAAATGTCCGGCTACGATTTGTGCGTGATTGTGCGGCGCAATGCGAAGCTGGGGCGCTTGCCGGTGATTTTGACGACGCGCACGGGATTGCCAAGCGATTTTGCGACGGCGCATGCGCTGGGCGCGACGGTATGCATAGCCAAGCCGTACGACTTGGCGCGCGTGGCGAATTTGCTGCGCATGCTCGCGCCGGTGGAATAAAAACAGTGACAGTGAACGGTGGGAAGGCGAGTTCATAGTTGAGAGTTGAGAGTTGAAAGTTGAGAGTTGAACGTTGAGAGTTAAAAGCTAAGAGTCAAAGCAAAAACAGCGTGCCAGAATCCTTCAGCCGCAGTGAAATATTCTGACGGCATATAAGCTTTAATTCCCTCCAGAAGAAAACAGGCTTCCGAGAAAACGCGCTCAGAGGCCTTTTTTTCTGCCGCTAGGGGGATCGCCGCTGTGGTTGGCCGCGAAATAGTTCGCCGTGGTGAGTTAGTTCTGCGCTGGCGCAGCTGCAAAGGGACGCGGGTCAAAAACAGTCTGGATGGAAACAATCTTTCCTTGTCGAACCTGATACCAGGACGCAAAGAAACTGGTCACGGTCTTGGTGACGAAATCATACAGCAAGCAAACGTCGTTTCCGTCAACGAACACTTTCTTCATTTCATACTTCCCTTGCTGCTTTTCCATCATGCTCAAGAACTCTTCCGGAGTGCGGAAAGCCTCGCCGGCCCTTTAACCATGACGTTGTCGCCCAAATATTTTCTGGCCGAAGGGTAATCGCGACTGTCCATAGCCTTAATGTAGGAAAGAACGACTTCTTTCGCGTGCTCGTCTGCGCTCATAGAATCGCAATATTAGCGCAGAAGCCTGCCCGCCGGAACGGCATTCTACTGCTCCGCCAGAATTACGTTGGAGTCGTGGGCGGTGGCTTCGATGGTGACGAAGCTGGTTGGCGAAATAATGTAGTAGATATTGCCGCTGGCGTCTGTGGCGCGGCCGGTGGCGCCGCTAATCGTCAGCGTGAAAGTTTGCATTTGGGCGGTAAGAAGCGAGCCGCTGGCGCTGCTCTGGTCTGACGTCGAGAAAAGCACGCCGTTTCCGCTGGAGTACGCGACCGAGGAGCTGACGTCCGCCGCGGTGACCGCTGGATATTCGGCGAGCCCGAGGAAATAGCTTCCACTGACGGAGGAATTGCTGAACGGGCCGGCGGATTGCGCCTGAAGCATGCCGGAATTGACGAGCGAGCCCTCGTCCATGATGAACGCTTTGTTGGTATCGATGAGATAGAGATCCAGAACAGGTCCGGTGGCCGGAGTGAGAGTCACCTGGCCGTTGGCGGCGACAGAATAGGTGAAAGTTGTCGAGACAGTGCCCTGCGTTCCGCCGTCGTTGGTATCAAGGCTGACTGTACCGTTGGCGTTTGCGCTGTTGAAATTCAAAATGCCCGCCTGGACGAAAGAGTTCCCTGCGACGGTCGAAAGACCGCTACTGTAGAGGACGACATTGCCGGTCAACGAGGAGTTCGAGAAAGCGGTCGAAGTCTGCGCCTGTATTTCGCCGGACAGCAGGCCCGAGGAAATGGGGTCGGTGGTCATCAGCAGCAGGTGACCGCCGGAAACGACGTAGACCACGCTATTGTCCGAGATTGTGCCCACCGTGAACGGCAGAGTGAGACGCCCGTTCGAAGCCGTAGACGCAGTGGTGGCCAAAGTGCCTGAGACCGTGCTGCCAAGCGTGACTGTACCCGCAAGATTCGAATCACCGACGCCGGCGTTGATCGTTCCTGTGCCGGCAGTCGAGAAGGAGCCCTCGACGACCGCTTTGCTCCCGACGCTGGCGGTCTGCCCATTAAGCTGAAAAGCGTACGCGCCGGTAATGCTGGTCAGGTTGAACGCGGCGGCGGTTTGCAAGTAGGCCACACCGGAGCCGCGGAGGCCGGTAGCGCCGCTATTGTCGTCGAATTCAATGATGTCGAGTTTGGTGGCGACGCCGGCGTTGAAGGCGCCCAGCGAGAAAGCGAAGGTGGTGATCAGTCCACCGCCCGCGAGCGCCACGCTGCCGCGATTGTCGGTACCGACGCTGTAGGCGCCTTGAATGCCGACGCTGTTCTGCGCGCCAGAGGGAAGGTTGATATCTTCGACGCCTGTAGTGATCGCGCCGCTGCCGTTGGCGGTGAAGCTGCCGATGTAAGCGAAACGGTCGCCGGTGGCATCGTCGAATCCGCTGATGAGAAAAGCGTACTGGCCGCTGAGCACGCCGTTATTGTTGGCCGCAGCGGGAGTGACGGTGATGTTGAGCGAGGCAGATTTGGTGTTGTCGGCGACAGAAGTGGCGGTGACCGTCGCAACGATGTTGGAGGTGACGGAGCCGGGCGCGTTGTAGGTGACGGTGGTGGAAGTTTGCGCGGAAAGCGAACCTTGGCCGGAGAGCGACCAGGTGACGCCTTTGTTGCCGGTGTCATTCGTGAGGGTGGCGGTGATGTTCACGGTTTGGCCCTGTTGAATGGTGGGCGCACTGGCCGGGCTGGTGATAGCTACGGAGATCGGTGATGGCGGCGGTGGAGGATGGCCGCCGCCTCCGCCGCAAGCCGGCAAAATAATTACCGAGGTTACGAGAACGCACAAGCACAGACCAGAGAAAATTCGGTTCATCAAAACGCCTCCCAAGACGCGTCCGTCGCACAAGAATACACATTGCCATCGCCCGAGTGAAGCCTCTGCGCCAGGAAATGTCCGATTGGTACACTGCCGGCGCTGACGGAAGTTCCTGAATCTTCGGTGCAACGCCATGATGAGCCAGCAGGCCTGGCACGACAATGACAACAAAAGATTGTGGGCGCGGCGGCGAGCAACCACGAAGGGAGGGGGCGCATCGGTTCTGGAGGCTCGATGCTGGAATCTGGAGCCTTGAAAAGCAAACGCTGAAGGCTAAGTTTTGTTGATGCTCGGCGGCGCGTCTGTATAATGCTTGTTCGCTCGTAAAGCGCGGCGAATTCGCGCGCAGACATTGACTTCCACGCTTAAAAATTTGGAGGAAACAGATTGATGAGGCAAAGGGCGGTACGAAGCAGCGTGCTGGCGGGGATTTGCCTCGTTGCGCTGGGCTGCGTGGGCTGCGGGTCATCGAATTCCAATCCTACGCCGGTGATCACTTCCCTTTCGCCGCAGGCAGTTCCCGTGGGAAACGGCGGATTCCTCCTGGCAATTTCCGGCACAAACATGAACGGCAGCTCCACAGTGGTGCTCAACGGGACCCAATTGACGGTGGTCGGCACGCAGATACCGCCGTGCGGGGGCACGACGAATTGTCCGGTGATTTTGGAGGTAAGCGTTCCAGCAGGCGAGGTGAACGCGGCGGGAAATCTGCCGCTGACAGTGACGACGAGCGGCCAGCATTCGAAGAGCGTAAACCTCAGCGTGCTCTCGCCGCAGATTGTGACCGAGTCGCCGATGGCCGTGCCCGCGGGAGCCGCGGCTTTTCCGCTGACGCTCACGGTGCTGGACGCGGCGCCTACGGTACAAGTGAGTTTTGGCGCGCCGAGCAAGACGAATTCGCCGCTGGTTCCAGCGGGCCCGGTAACGTGCAACACCGCGACCGCGTGCAGCGTGGTGGTGAACGTGCCGAGCAGCAGCGTCGCAAATGCAGGCGCGGTGACGGTGACGGTGGTGAATCCACTGGCTACCAGCGGCGGGAGCGCCACGACGAATTTCATGGTGACTGCTGCAGCGAGCACGGGCAAGTTCCCTCTCGCGGAATCGACGGCTGGCGGAGCGCCGGGAAATGCGCCCAGCACGCATTCAGCGGTGTCCGATGGCGGCGCATTCGTGGCGTTCGATTCGACGGCGACGAATTTGACCAGCACGGCGACGAATGGACTGTCGCAAGTCTATTTGCAGAATAATTGTTTTGCCGGCGGAACGTGCAGCGCGGGGATTACGCTCATTTCCGGGCCTTCCGGCGGCGCAGGCTCCGGCGGAGTGATTGGCAGCGACAAGCCAGCGATTTCGGGCGACGGCAGATTCGTGGTGTTCGAGAGCGACGACACAAATCTGGTGTCTGGCACTACGCAGCCGGTCGAGCAGATCTATTTGTTCGACACGTGCAACGGGCTGTTTGGCGCGGTGAAGAATTGCACGCCGAAAATGACGCTGGTGAGCGCGGGGGCGTCGGCGCCGGGAGACGGGCCGAGCACGAATCCGGCGATTAGCGAGTCAGGGCTGTACATTGCGTTTCAATCTTCGGCGACGAATCTGACTTCCGCCACTGTTCCAGCGGGCACGCAGCAAATTTATTTGTATCTGACGTGCAACGGCGTGAATGGCGCGATTGCGGGCTGCACGCCGGGGCTTCAGTTGCTCTCGACCGACGCGAATGGAAATGCGGGAGACAATGATTCGGTGACGCCGGCGATTGATCCAGCGGGGCTGGCGGTGGCATTCGAATCGCTCGCGGACAATATTCTTTCTGGCACGGCGTCGAATGGCGCGCGCCAGATTTATTTGCGGACTACTTGCCTGGAGGGAGTTCCCTTCCTGCAAGCGCCGTGCGGGCCGCAGACAGTGCTGGTTTCGGGCGACGCGAGCAACCGGCCGGGCGTGAGCGACAGCATCACTCCGGCGCTGGCGGATAATGGAAATTTGGTTGCGGTGTACGCGACGAGCGCGGCGAATATTCTGCCGACGAATGCGTCAGGGCAGCAAATCGTGGGCGCGAATGTGTGCGTGACGCTGCCTTCCACAGCACCCTGCGGGGCGACCGGAACGCGCGTGCTTTCGGTGGGCGCGAATGGGCCGGGAAATGGCGCGAGCTCGAGTCCTTCGGCGGCGGGAGCGCGTGTGGTGTTCACGTCGCTGGCGACGAATTTCGTGAGTGGCGCGAGCGGGCAGCAAGTTTATGGCGTGACGCTGTGCGTTCCGCCGGCAACGTGCTCGGCCACAACGCTGATTTCCGCCGACTCGACGGGCGCGGCGATTGGCGGCGATTTTGGCGCGCTGGGCGGCGGAGGGTTTGCGGCGTTTTCCACCACGGGAAGCGCCGGCGCATCCGGCATCGGCGAAATTTTCCTCGCCGCACCGTTTTGAGCGAACATAAGGCGAAGGTTTACGCCTGTGGAAAAGCTGTGAATATCCTCTTGACAGGCTGAGAAAGCTGTTAGATACTTTCTTTGTCTTACTACCCAAGGAGGGACCAGTTAGTTCTCTCCTTCTTTACAAACCGCCCGTGCTATAATGCACGGGCTTTTCTTTTTCTTGCGTATTTTGGGGGAGATTAGAAGGTGGCCGAGGGAAGTCGTGTCAGGATTTTTGTCGATTTTTGGAATCTCCAAATCCAATGGAATGCTCTGCATGAAAAGCTAGGGGCAAAAGACCGTGTCGCGATTCCCTGGAAAGATCTACCGCAGGTCCTCTGTACTGAGGTTGGGAAAGGCCAACCGATAAAATTCACTGGCGTGACCGTATACGCTTCAATTAACCCGAACAGCCCTAAGGACAAAGGTCTTAACCATTATCTGCATCATATCCTGGCGAGCTACACCGGATATTCGGTAACAGTTAAAACACGCAAGCCTCGCAAGACAATCCGTTGTCAAGAAGAAAACTGCAAAGCACCGATCCTACAGTGCCCGACATGCAAAGCTACATTGAAGGGGACATCTGAGAAGGGCATCGATGCTGCCATAATCACGGACCTTCTGTCGCTCGCGTTCGACGATAATTACGATATCGCGATTCTAATTTCGGGAGATGCAGATTATGCGCCAGCTGTCGAGTACATTCAAAAAAAGACTGACAAGCAAATTGTCCAAGCCTTCTTCAAGGCGCACGGAGATGAGCTTAGGAACAAGTGCTGGGATCATTTATTCCTCGATGACCTCCTTCCAAAACTCATTCCGCCTCAAACTGCCGCAGCGGAAGCGAAACTTGCCAAGGATTCTCCCAAGCCTTAACGCTGAATAGCCAGACTAACTTAGTGGGCGGGACGGTGGGAGTGGGATTCGGCGTAGCGCACGGCGAAGCGGCGGGCGTAAATGGCGACGTTAATCAGGAAGACGCCGATGGCGCCATATTCCAGCAGCCACAGCGGAAAATGCGGCGCGACCAGCGCGCGTAAATAGTGCACCTCGAATGGGCCAGTGTAGGGCGCCATGCCGGCGCGCGCCTGGCACCATTTTTCGAGGGCCGTCAGCGGACAGGTGAAAGTCGCGTTCTCGGCAATCACTCCGTAAAGCAGCGAAAGGATGTGGACAATTTCGAGGCGGGGGCGGCCTTTTGTGACCGCGGCGCCGAAAACATACCAGAGATTGAAAACCAAATGCAGGCCCAGAACAAGAATTGCCGCGGCGTAGAAAACATCCCGCTCCCAAGTGTGAATCATTACAGTCGCCTCTTCATGAGCTACCCGGCGATGGCGCTGCCGGCGAACTTCTTCTGGAACGATGCCGCGCTAAATTGTCTACCCTGCCCTCCCTATTATAGATTGGCGCAGGCTTTATGCAGCGCCCTAAATTTCTAAAACAGCCTGCAGAGGGCGCGCCAGATTGGACTCGGGTCGAAGCGCTCGCGCGCTGCGGGATTTGGTACGGCAGCTACATCATTCGAACCAGCAATCCCGTTCAGAATTTTGCGCTCATGTCTCCTCCCGTAGGACCAGGCTTCTATATAATGCTATAGGATAAGCGGCTTGATTTATGACGACGAATTCGAAGTTAAAGTCCTTTTCATTTCAGGCTTCGGCCCAGTTGTGCGGGACATTGGCGCGAGCGACGCCTTCTACAGGGCCCCGAAGGATTGCTGCTCGGGATAACCTACACGCCGCCGATGCGAAGCGAATCGACGCGAAAGAAAGCGACTCGAAAGAAATCGATGCGAAAGAAGCCGAAGTAGTGCAGATGTGAATGACAGCGTCGGCGGGGCCTGTTGCGATAGCCATGGCGACCGCGACGGCAAAAAGAAGGAGCGCGATGAACAAAAAACGGAGCATAGTTTGCGTTTTGGCGGCGGCGTTGGCATTGGGAATTTTTGCGGCGCCGCGAATGGCGCGCGCGCAAGCTGCGGAGCCGGTGCAATTCAAAACGGCTGACGGCGTCACAATTTATGGCTCTTACTATCCGGCGAAAAGCACGATGCAACCAGTGATTTTGCTTTTCCATCAGGCAAGCTCGAATCGCTACGAATACGCGACCATCGCGCCCAAGCTGGTGGCCGTGGGATTCAGTTGCCTGGCGATTGATCAGCGCTGGGGCGGAGAAATGTTTGGCCACGAAAACGAAACGGTGGACAAACTGGGGCATGCAGAAACGGCTGCGGGCAATATCGCGCACCTGCAAGCCGATTTGGAAGCGGCGTTCCAGTGGGCGCGGCAAAAGGATCCGGGGCGCACAATTATTTTGTGGGGCAGCAGCTATTCGGCTTCGCTGATTTTCCCGCTGGCGGCGGAGCATCCGCAGGAAGTTTCGGCGGTGCTGGCGTTTTCTCCCGGAGAATATTTCCAGCAGGATCCGCGAATGATACGCGATGCGGCGGCGAAGGTGCACAGTCCTGTGTTTATCACGTCGGAAAATGACCCTGAGCGGCTGAATGATGCGACGCGGATTTTCGAGGCGGTGGCGTCGCGCGACAAAATCCACTATCAGGCAGAGTACGCGGTGCACGGCTCGGCGACGTTGCGCGAGGATCGCAATCCGCAAGGCGCGGCGGCGAATTGGCGGGCGGTGATGGATTTTCTGAGGCGCTTCGAAGAGTAAAGGCGACACATTCCTGAAAGTGCGACCCTCACACGGAAACAAAGCATTCCGTGCAGAGTGCGAATCGCGTTTTGTGCTACTGTAAGCGCGTTCCAGCCTGTATGGCTCAGCGTACCCGATGAGAGTACAAAGGACGTAGCCATGACGAAGATGCGGAGCGCACTTATCCTGATGTTATTGCTGTCGCCCGCTCGCTGCTGGGCGCAGTCTGCCAATCGAGTTGAGATCTACGGCGGCTATTCATTCGTGAACAACGACTTCACCGGCGGCACCCTCTACAATAACCAAACTTCGCTGAACCGCGGATGGAATGCCTCGGTGAATCTAAAGCTAAACCGGCTTTCGCAGTTTGTCGCTGATTTTGGGGGCTCCTATCTTCCCTTGTCCAGTGACCACTGCGGTTTTGGAGTCAATTCGTGCAGTTCTAGCGCTTACACTTTGATGTTCGGACCCCAGATCTCTTTCCAATCTAAACTCACTCCTTTCGCTCATGTCCTCATCGGAGTTGCTCTTGCACATCAGAGTAGTGGAACAATCCGAAGTCTGGTCAGTAATCACTCCTTCGTCGAGGCTTTCGGGGGCGGCGTGGACTACGGGATCACGCGTCACTTCGGGCTGAGAGCACAAGTTGACTTCCTGCAGACGCATTTCACAAATGGAGACAATCAGGTCCCTTTTGATAATGGGCACTTTCGAATCTCTGGCGGCCTCGTTATTCGGTTCTAGGATATGTTGTGACATGTGCCTATGCGACGCCGATTCTCGAGGCGGTGGCGTCGCGCGATGATATTGAGCGCAGGCTAAAGCCTGTGCCACTCAAAGACCGCGGCGGTATCCACTTACCCCAACCTGCACGATCCTCACCACAGAAGCTAATCCAACAAGCGCAGTTTTTGAACGGCAAAGGGTGCGGACTCATGCGATTTTGCGCCAGCTCGCGCTTGGATTGAATACTTTGTTTCTCCTTTGAATCGCGTTGACACCTTCCCTCGACCAGCATAGAATCTCGCGGTTTAGCGACGCCTCGCCCTGCCACCTCGCTGTACTGGCGGACGCAAACTCGGACTCCATTTATAAATATTTATAAATAATTGTTAGGCCTTTGCTTTGTGCCGCTTTTTTCGTAGTTGTGGGACTCATACCGGCAGACCCGTAATTTTCTCTAAGGAGGAGGCAGGCAAATGAACATGGACAAGGTACACGAAATGGCGTTCAGAGTGATTGGGGATACGGGCGGAGCGTTCACCGTGGCGCTCGGATACATCGGCGACCGGCTCGGGCTTTTCAAGGCCATGGCCGGAGCGGGCCCGATGACCAGCGTGGAGCTGGCCAAGAAAACGCAGCTCAACGAGCGGTACGTTCGCGAATGGCTGCGCGCCATGACGGCCGCCGAGTACGTGGACTACGATCCCGCAACGCAGAAATACAACATGACGGAAGAACAGGCATTCGTGCTGGCGAATGAAGACAGCCCGCTGTTCGTCGGCGGCGTGTTTCATTTCACCGCTCCTTCGATCCGCAACGCGGACAGAATTGCCGAGGCGTTCAAAAACGGCGGCGGCATACCGTACTCGGAAATCGGCGACGAAATTCCGCACGCCATCGAGCGGCTGTTCCGTCCCGGCTACTTGAATTTTCTGGCGAAGGACTGGCTGGGCTCCGTTCCGGGATTGGTGGAGCGCCTGAATAAGGGCGCGAGCGTGGTGGATATCGGCTGCGGCCATGGGCAATCCACGGTGACCATGGGCAAAAACTTCCCCAATTCGCAGGTGCTGGGAATTGATTATCACGCGCCGAGCATCGAGCGCGCGCGCAATCTGGCGGCAAAAGAAGGCGTGAAGAACGTCGAATTTGTGCAAGCCGCTGCGGACAAAATTCCCAACGGGAAGAAGTACGACCTGATTTGCAGCTTCGATTGCATCCACGACATGGTGGACCCCAAAGCGACGCTGAAAGCCATTCGCAACGCTATGGCCGACGACGGCGTGTACGTTTGGTCGGAGCCGAACGCTTCGGACAAGGCGCATGAGAATCGCAATCCTGTGGGCAAAATGTTCCATGCGATCAGCCCGCTGCATTGCATGACCGTGTCGCTGGCGTACAACGGCGCGGGGCTGGGCACAGTGATCGGCGAACAGGGAGCGCGCGAACTGGCGAAGGAAGCGGGATTCTCACACTTCGAGAAATTGCCCATTCAGCATCCGCTGAACCAGTTTTTCGCGCTGCGGAAGTAGCGAAAAACAATCGGGCAGTTGAAGATGAAAGCAGGGCGGGTTTATCCCGCCCTTATTTTTTTTTGGCGCGCGGCGGGCGATACGATGTTTGAGGTTTCAGTTCAGTAGGGCCCGGCTTTACGGCGCCCGTCTTCCCTCCGATGTCGCAATAGGGCGCCGCTCGACTCTCAATTTTATGCTTGCGCGAATACTCGTGCGCAGGCACACTCCCAACATCGCACGGCAATATTGGAGGAGCTTTCGTGACCGAGTGGCACTATGCGCAGGGAGACCGCGCCGAGGAACTGAGCGAAGTGCGGGTCTTCACCATGAAAAAACGGCAGGGCGGCGCGGAAATTCCCTTTCAGATTACGCTGCGCGAGTATGCCGCGCCTCCTCCGGGACAGGGAGTGCGTTTTTTTGCGCAGGCCGATAAACCTGTGAATCAGAAGACCGCCGCCATTATTCCTTCCGGATGGGGCGACACGCTTCTCGCGGCGCTGGCCGATTGCATGCGAATGATTCGCCAGTTCCCTTATGAGGGTGAGTGATGGACAGCGTGCGCATCATTTGCAAGAGCCGGCAGATTGCTCCGGGGGTAACTGTGGTGGAGATCACCGGACGGCTGCTGATGGGCGCCGACTGCGCGCTGATTGACAAGCAAATCGAGGCGCTGATCGCGCAAGAGCAGAAGCGCGTGATTCTGGACCTCAGCGAAGTGCGCATGATCGATAGCGCCGGCGTGGGCCAGGTGGTCAAATCCTTTACGCGACTGAAGAAATCCGGCGGCGATTTGCGTGTCGCGGGCGTGAGCGGAATGCTCGACGGCGTTTTCAAGCTGACGCAAGTGCACAAAGTCATCGGCATGTACGCGAATGTGCAGGAAGCTTCGCAAGGTTTCTGAGCGACGCCAAGACTCTCGCAATTCGAGAAGCTGCGCAGTCGGGATCCGCTGGAGCAGTTTTTCGCGCTGCGAAGATAAAGCTGAATCGAAGGGCACGGTGAAAAGAACAGCTATGATCGTGGGGGCGATGTTTGGTTTGTGCGCGCTGTGCGTCGCGGGATTCGCGCAACAGAAATCGGGCGCGAAGAGCGCGACGGAGCAAGTCTGGGCGCAGGAAGAAGCGTACTGGCGGTACGTGAAGGCGCGCGACACGAAGGGTTATATTGCGCTGTGGAGCGACGGCTTCACCGGCTGGCCGATTGTTGACGCGCATCCGGTGGGCAAAGACAGCATTGCGCCGGCTCTGAATGCGTCCAAGGGCAGTCTCGGACAGGTCGCCGCCTACAAGCTGCGACGCGAAAGCGTTCGCCAGCACGGGCCCGTGGTGATTACGTTTTACCGAGCCACTGTGACGCGCAGGAATGCCAACGGGTCCGAATCCACGGCGACCTACCGCATGACGCACACGTGGATGAAGGAACGCGGCGTGTGGCATATCGTCGGCGGCATGAGCGCCGCGGACCCTCCGCCCGCCGCTGCAAAGCCGTAGCGGCAGAGCGAACAAGCGCTGGACAAGCGAGCACCTTTTGGGCGGGACGCGGCATCCATCCTGAACGACAACACATGGGCGCCTGTGCTAATTCAGGCGCTCGCTGCTTTCCTCCGGAGGTGCGCAATGCGCCGCGCGACGTTCTCAGTTTTGATTCTCGGCTTGTTGTTGATTTCCCCGACGGTCTTTGGCCAATCCACTTCCAACGATTCACGCGCAAGCGACTCGCAAACTTTGCAAAAGCTGCTGCAGGAGGTGCGCGAGTTGCGGCAGGATTTGCGCACGGTGACCGTGGCATCGGAGCGGTCGCAGATACTGCTGTCGCGTTTGCAGATCCAGCAAACCGCCGTCGCCAACGCGCAAAAAGAGGTGGACACCGCGACTTCACGCCTTGACCAGGCGCAGAGGCAGGAAAAACAGTTCCAGGCTCAGCTCAGCTACTACTCCCAGCAGGACGCTGAAGATCGCACTCCGGATCCTGCGCGGCGGCAGCAGATTGAGGACGTTATCGGCCGCATGAAGATACGCCTGGATCAGGTTCGTACGGAGGAAGGGCAGCTTCAGGGTGACCAGTCGCAGGCCAACGAAAAATTGCAGATCGAGCAGTCGAAACTTGACGGGCTGCAGAGCGAATTGGATCAGCTCGATGCCAAGCTTGCGAATCTCGCAAGCCAGCCGGTGAATTAAAAACAGTGACGAGTGAGGAGCAGGCAAGCACAAAAACCACAACACAGTGACGAGTGACGAGTGGACGAAAGCAAAAGCCAGCAGGTAACGCGGCGTTTCCGCCACTAGAAACTTTGCGCCTCGAGGCAACGACGCCGTATCATCGGCAGCGGAGGCAAAGCGGCGTCGAGCCGCCGGACTCCAGAAAATTTGCGCCATTGAAGCGGTGAAGGAGGGCAAAGTGGAAGGCATAATTTCGAACTTGGTGCGCGAATTCGAGCAGGGCAAAATTTCCCGCCGCAAACTGATTCAGAGCCTCGCTGTCGCCGTGGCGGGAGGCGCCGCTGCCATTGGCGCGGCCGGTTCGGCGCTCACGGCAAAACCTGCCGCTGCCGCCGCTGATGCGAGTCACAGCGCGTTCAAAGCCATCGCGGTGAATCATATTTCCTATCAAGTCGAGGACTATGCCAAGACGCGCGACTTCTACGCGGACCTGCTGGGCATGCAGCCGCATAACGACGATGGCCACGAGTGCTACATGCGATTCGGCGAGTCGGTGTTCATTCCGCGGAACCGTCCTCCCAATACGCCGCGAATCGACCACATCGCATACACCATCGAGAATTGGGATCGCGCTGCCGTCGAGGCGGAACTGAAGCGCCGCGGTCTGGATCCGCAGCCGGACACGCCGGACAGTTTTCACGTGCGCGACATCAACGGCTACAACCTGCAAATCTGCGCTAAGAGCTGTTGCTAGCTTCTTGGCAGCGCGGCAGCCAACCGATTTCGCCGTGCTCCAAAGGCGCCGACCTGAAGGTCGCCGCTACGATGAGAGACGGGCCCGTAGTCGGCGCGATGCTCATGTCGCCTGCGCGCTGCTCAGGTACGCAGAATGGCGAGAATACACAGAATGGCACCGGTGAATAACTATCTGGTTATTGACGGAGGGCGGTTCTAAGCGCAGAATAATGGCGCCCTAGTTCTCCTGCCAGTTCTTGCAGTTCAGGCGGGCGCGGCGTTTGCAGAAATCCTTGGCCCAGCCTCGGGATGCAGATGAAGACACTCGGCCCAGTCCTCTTCACCGCTGCTGCTTTGTGCATAGCTGTGCTCTCCGGTTGCGCCTCCGGACCCTCCGCGCCGTCCATCACCGTCACGATTATCAGTCCCACGTCTTCTCCAACCGTCGGCGGCGGGCAAAGCGTGAATGTCGTCGCTGCGGTGCAAACTACCAGTCCATCGAACCAGTCCGTAACGTGGTCGCTTTCCGGCGCTACCTGCGGCACAAATTGCGGCACGCTTTTTAACCAGTCGTCAACCCAAGTGACCTACAAGGCTCCGGCGACCGTTTCGGCCAATTTCACGGTCACGGTGACCGCGACATCGGCGACCGCGCCATCGAAATCGGCCGCCATTGTGATTAACGTCTCGACGATTTCTGTAAGCATTGACAGAAAAGTGCAGCAGCTCGCCGCCGCTCCTTCACCGTGGCCCACCGCGTCCATTCTGGTGGACTTCGAGGCCAGCGTACAGTATGACCCAAACGATGGCGGGGTCACATGGACGCTCACCGCCGGAGGCGCGCCATGCTCGCCGGCGTGCGGCACGCTTTCTGGCCCGCTGGGTATTGCTGTCACTTATACGCCACCTGCAAGCGTTCCTGCCGCGCCAAACAACCAGCCTACCCTCACCGCCACTTCGATCAGTGATCCGAGCAAATCGGACAGCGACACGTTCACGCTGTTCGACGGGGCGACGGCCTGCGCTCCTGGCGGAAATGAGAGCGAACTGAACGGACAGTACGCGATTCTCTCGCAAGGCTGGGCCGGCGATAGCAACGCCACGCCCATCATATACGCCGCCAGCTTTGGCGCGGACGGCACCGGCAAAATCACCGAGGGTCAGGACCGCCTGAATCTTCCCACCGTTAGCGCTGGCGGCTTTTTGCTGCCCACGGCCAGTTCGTATTCGGTCGGTTCCGATGGGCGCGGCTGCCTAACGCTTACCGACGACTCCGACGAAACGCAAACTCTGCGATTCTCGTTAGGCGGGATCAATGGCGGAGTCGCTTCTAAAGGCGACGTCATTCTTTTCAGCCAGGACCCGGCCACCTTTTACAACGCGACGCTGACTCTGCGCGCCTCGGGAATTTTGCGCCAGCAGGACCCTTCCGCGTTTTCTCTGAGCGCGCTGGCGTCTAATTACGCCGTTGGCCTCGATGGATGGGCCGAGTCCACCGACCCGACCGTCGCACCCCAGCATTTCGCCATGGCCGGAGCATTCGCGCAGAGCGGCGGAACGCTCAGCAATCTTGTCTTTGACGCCAACACTGCGGGCACGCTGACCCAGGACAACGGATTATCTCCCGGCATTACCTTCGGCACAATCGGGTCGGTCGCCACGCTCGATGGCGTGGCAAACGGAAATCTGTCGGTGCCGGGGGGTAATACCGGATCGACGAACGTGGGCGTAGAGGTTTACGTCATCAATTCGTCGGAGTTGTTTTTTGTCTCCGTCACTGTCGAGCCCGGCGTTACCTTCAGCGGACGCGCGATTGCCACGCCGAGTTCGTTCCCTACCTCCTCGTTCGCGCCGTCGTACATTTTCCGTTCCACCGGCAGCGGCTCAAGCGGCGCATCGGCTTCCATCGGCCTCATGAATTTCTCCACCCCCGTCGTCAACGGTGGCGGCTTCGCCGGTACTGTTTCCGGCACGCTCGACCAATACTCTGTGGGGAACTTCAGCACGTCCAACACCTCGGAAAGCTACGCGTTCGGTCCTCTTGTGGGCTTGGTCAGCATCTGGTCCAATCCATCCATGTCAGGAACTCCTTCGCAATATCTTTATCTGACCATCCCGTATGACGGCGTCGCCGGCTTCAGCGTCACCACTGACGCGACCGCTCCTCTCGGCGTTTTTGACGTGCAGCCGTACGGCTACCCTGGCGCTCCGTCGCTCCCAGCGCTTTCCGGCAATTTCATTTTGGGCAGCGGTGAGCCCGGCGACAGCACTGTGTTTGACATTTCCGGCATCGCTGCCGCCCCCTCCTTCGGCATGCCCGCTTTCTCCGGCACTGAAGATGTCGCGTCTCCTACGGCGCTGTCGTCCAACTCATTCACCATCGGTTTGTTTTCCTTCGGCTCCGACGGCGTCGGAAACGTCGGCCCGAATACGTTCGCCGTGACCAACGGCACAGAGCTGTTTTTTCTCGATGAGGGCTCGGGAGGGCCGAACTTCCCGCCAGAAGTGCAAATCTTCCAGCATTAATTGCGAACCGCAACGTCCTGAGCGATCCGGCTCGGAGCGCCGTTTTGTAGAAACGGCAGAACGCCAAGCAGGAGCGCGGCTCCAGGGATGACCACCCAACTCAGCAGCAAATTGATCGGAACTGACAGAAACGGGGAGAAGAACAGGTGCGCGGGCGGCAGTGCGTCCATACCTAGAATTCTCAGAAAAGGGCCCAATGTGCCGCGTTCCATGGCTGCCCACTGGCCAACAAAAATTGCGAGAAAAAGAAGCAGCGGAAAAAGTCCGGTGGCAATCTGCACGGCGCGGCCGCTACCCTCGCGACGCGAGCGGTACGCTCCCAAAGCGCCGAGAAATGGCAGCGTGTACAACCATCCCAGATAAACGACCAGTGCTGCGCCTCTGTGCCTCATTATATTGAGCACTAATTCGGGGTAGTTCTGGGCGTGCGGCGTCGGCGCGTAGTGGTACACCCAGGCCGCGGCAAGCTGAAAGGCGGCGAGTAGAGCGGCGCTGGCGACGAACATAGCTATTCCTGGAAGCCAGAAACGTTTGGTGCGGTTGTTGAGGTACATGGGGTTCTCCTTGCGGGCGCGGTAGAGATTGGCGCCCAGGTGTTTGTCTTCGTGAAGCTCAGCGGCGGCGCGTTGCGTTGCGGCGGTTTGCGCGGCGGTGGAATCGTCGATGCCGCGCGCACGCGCGTCACTGCATAAATCTTCGAGATAGCCGGCGAGTTCGCGGGAAATTTCTTCGCGCTCCTCAGCGGAAAGCTTGGAGTTCGCGAGCTTGCGCGCGGCTTCTTCGCGCCAATCGGAAGGCCGGTCATCACTCGAATTAGGCAAAATGCATCTCCATCAGGCGATTCGCCGCTGCGAGTCGCCAGCGCGCAGGAACGGCAGAATGCCGAGCAGCAGCGCCGCGCCGGGGATAACGACCCAGCTTATTATCTGACCCGTTAGTGCCGGCAAGAAGATTCTAACTGGCGGAAGAGTGCCGACCGCCAAAGCCAGCGGAACAAAAACAGCGAAAGTCGCCAGGAACACCATTGCCGGAAAGAGCCCTACGGCGATTTGCAAAGCGGGGCCACTTCCCTGCCGGCGTGACCAGTACGTTCCCGCAGCGCCCAGGAATGGCAGAGCGCAAAGCCAGGGGACGTAAATCGCCAAAGAGTGGTGCATCCATACGTCGTTGGCGCCGAATTTTGCCGCCCAGAAATGCGGCAAGTAGGGCGAAAATCCAGCGAGCTGAAAAATTTCAAGCAGAAGGGCGCTGGCGAGAAGCACGGCCGTCCCGGGAAGCCAGAAACGTTTGGTGCGGTTGTTGACGTTCATGGGATTCTCCTTGCGGGCGCGATAGAGAGTTGCGCCCAAGTTTTGATCTTCGTGAAGTTCGGCGACGGCGATTTGCGTTGCGTCAATTTGCGCGGCGGCAGCGGAATTCTCAATGCCGCGGCTCGGTGCGTCGCTGCATAAATCTTCGAGATAGCCAGCGAGTTCGCGCGCGATCTGTTCGCGCTCCTGGCTGGAAAGCTTGGAATCCGCCAGCTTGCGCGAAGCTGCCTCGTGCCAATCGGGGCGCGAGTCACTCTTCCAATCAGGCATGATGCGCCTCTGCAACGCTCTGCGAACTATTGCTGGCGCGCAGGAACGGCAGAATGCCGAGCAGCAGCGCCGCGCCAGGGATCACCACCCAGCTGACCACCACGCCAATGCCTTCGGGAATGAGGGTCTTGCCCAATGGGACCTCGCCGATCATGCCGCCGAGCACGCATGCGACCTGTGAGACCGTCATGAGAATCCCCAAGAAAACAAAGGCTGACAAGAACTGCGCGGCGCCTCCTGCAACGTCACTGCTTCCTCCGCGGCGAGACCAGTAGGCCGCGGCAGCCGCAAGAAATGGCAGAATGCAGAGCCACGGATAATAAACGATCACTGGCCAGTAGATGGCGCGCGGATCCGTCGGCCCTCCATGAATCGAAATTGTTGTGAGATACGGACGGAGGCCGAAGAGCTGGAAGACTGCGAGCAGAGCGGCACTGGCGAGGAGCACAGCCATGCCGGGAAGCCAAAAGCGTTTAGCGCGGTCGTTTAAGTACATGGGATTCTCCTTGCGGGCGCGATAGAGATGCGCGCCCAAGCGTTTGTCTTCGTGAAGTTCGGCGGCGGCGGTTTGCGCGGCGGCTGAATCGTCGAGGCGGCGCGCGGGCGCGTCGCTGCATAAATCTTCGAGGTAGCCGGCCAGTTCGCGCGAAATTTCCTCGCGCTCCTCGGCGGAAAGCTTCGAATTGGCGAGTTTGCGTGATGCTTCTTCGCGCCAGTCGGGGCGCCCATCGGAGCGCGAGTCGCTCTTCCAATCAGGCATGGTGGGCCTCCGCGAGGCGTCCGAGAGCCCGAAAAAGCTCTTTCCATTCTTTACGCAGAGGCGCGAGCTTTTTGCGGCCGGCGGCGGTGATGCGGTAATACCGGCGGGCGCGTCCGGCGGGCGTTTCGCCCCAGGTGGCGCGGAGCCAGCCGCGCGCTTCCAGGCGATAGAGCAGCGGATAGAGGGAGGCCAGCGTGAAGCGCAACGCGCCGCGCGTTTGACGCTCGATGCGGCGGGCGATTTCGTAGCCGTGCAAAGGGCGCTCCGCGAGAATCGAGAGAATGGCCAGTTCGGCGCTGCCGCGTTTGATGTTCGAGCTTATCATGATTCTGAGTATATAGGGATTCTATATAGAGAGAGAAGCGCCTGTGCTTGCCGCGATGTCGTAAGAGGCAATGCGAGCCGTTTTGCTCTCTGAGGACAGACGGACTTCAGACAGCAGGTTCCTCACCGCCATTCGCGGGAGGCGCGACCGGGTTCGGAATGACATCCGGCCTGCGTGCAAGAACAGGCCTCGGGGAAAGCGCAGCGCGATGCGAGATCCGCGGCCTTGCGTCAATCAGCGATTCAAAGTAGACTCCACGGCAAATCCCGACGGTTTTCATTTGACGGTCCAGACTTAGCGGCCCCTGCGTTTTCAGAGAACTTCACGAAACACGGAGGAAATATGCGCACCCTAACGAGCATTCTGGGGACAATTCTCTTGGCAGGCGTGATGCTGCTGATGGCGGCGCCAGCTTTTTCCCAGCAGAAGGAACTTTCCGACGCACAGTACATAAAGCAGGCTCTTTCCGCCGCGCCTCCCGCTGTGGCCGCACACGCGACGGTCGTTCGCATGGACAAAGACGGAAAGATGCGCACACTGCGCAAGGGGACGGACGGCTTCACCTGCATGATTCTGGGAGCGGACAGAATGTGCAACGACGCCAACGCGATGGAGTTTTTTAGCGCGGTGATGAACCACACGGCGCCGCCGGAAGGCCTGGGAATTTCCTACATGCTCGCCGGCGACCATGGCGCGAGCAATACGGATCCCTACGCGAAGGGCAACAATCATAGCGCGAGCAATGCGCATAGCCATGCCACTGGAAAGACGGCGAACAATCATTGGATCGTCACCGGCCCGCACTTGATGATCGTTGGGGCGGCCGCGAAAGGTCTTGGGTATACACGCGCGGCGGATCCAGATCCGAGCAAGCCGTACATGATGTGGGCCGGAACGCCATACGAGCACGCCATGGTTCCCGTGGGACCGCCGAGCGCAAGCAAACCGTAGTAGCACCTAGCATTGGGAGCCGCGCGTACCTGTACGAGCGTACATTTGCGTGGAAAGCACGGGAATTTGGTTGATGCGCGGCTGGCAGGCGCTCAACGCGATAAAATTCAGCCATGGAATGTTCCAAGTGCAAGACGGCGAATTCCGACACGGCCCAATTCTGCACGCGCTGCCATGCGACGCTGCTTTACAAGTGTCCTTCGTGCGGAGCGGCGCAGCGCCATGGCGGGAAATGCGATAAGTGCGGAATTGATTTCGCGAAATACGCCATGATGCTAATTGCGCAGGAGCAAACCCGCGCGGAACGCGAGCACGAAAAGGTGCGCGAGAAAGCGGCCGGTTGGAAGCAGTTGCTTTTGCTGCCAGTGGACGGCGGATTTTCGCTGGTGAAGTATTTGCTGCGACGGGAATGATGAGGCAGTGGTCAGTGGTCAGTGGCGAGTTGGTTAGTGAAAAATGGCGGTTTGCAATTGAGGGTTGACAGTTCAGAGTAAGAGCAAAGGCCCACAGGCAGTTTATTCCGCTGTAGACCCCAATTGACGTTCAGCGAGTCGTTCCTAGCGCGCCTGATAGATTGTTTTGTGCGCGGGCAGAAGCGCGCCGATCACTGCACCAGCCACAGCGCCGAGCGCAGCGCCGATGCCAGCGTAAGCGCCTTTGCTTAGCGGATTCACGCAATAAGGAGTAGAAGGGCCGCACTTGCCCGGCGCTGCTGCCGCAGCGATGCCCGCGCCGCTGCCTGCGCCAATCGCAAGTCCTAGCAAGGCGTGCCGCGCGCGATGCGCGGGAACAGTTACGCGCGCCACATTTTCACGCTCGATGGACGAGTCTCCGCTTTTTTCGTGAAGCTTGATGCTCTGGCCGTCCGCCGACAAAAATGTCCCGGAGTGCTTGCCTTTGCTCTTGTCGATGACCTGAATTTTCTGGCCTGGCTGCAGCGCGTTCAGATTTTCCCACGCTGCTTTGTTACTCTGCGCTCGCGAAACGCACGGCACGGCCAACAGGCACGCAAGAATCAGCAGTTTTTTCATTTGGGTACTCCTCGCTCAACATGAGATGAATGGATTCGGGCCGAACGATCGAAACGCTTGCTCCAAGCTTCCGGAGAGGATGCGGTGCTTATAGCATGAGAGCGCGAGTGCGTCAAACGCGAGCAGATGTGCGCGACTCGGCGAAGATGAAACGGTTCTGCTGATGGTGCCCGCCCGGTGCAGACCTGGGTGCGCGAGGCGTGACAAAGAAAAACGCCGGGATTCGTGGAGGAGTACGAATCCCGGCGCGAGTTGCTAACGCAAAAATGCTGATTGATGGCCGGCGCGTTTACTTGCCGCCGATGTGGTAAACCAGCGCAACCGAGAAGCGTTCCGAATTTTCGGTGCTGCCGTTGGAACGGAAGCCCATATATTCGAACTCCGGCTGCAAAGCGATTTTGCCATCGCCCGCGATGCTGATCTGCGTCCCGCCGCCAAAGGCATAAGCAAACGGGTTGCTGGTGACTCCGGCTGCCGAGAAATGCGAGCCGCCGACAAGGGCCTGCACGTACGGCACGAACATCCCCGTGGCCCGGAAGGAGAAGCGCGGCCCAAAGGTGTAGGAGGTGGCGGTCAAGCCCACGCCGCTGGGCGAACCATGGTAGAGGCCGAAATCCGCCTCAAGTCCCAGCCAACGATTGGCGTTGAAGCCCGCTGCCGCATTAAAGCCATTTAGATTGACCCCTGGCGCTCCACCTGAACCATTCAGGTGAAGGTCGGAATACCCTCCCGAGATGTTTGCCTTGGGGGTCTGCGCGTAAGCGCCCAAGGCGAAAAGCGAGAGGGCCAAAGCCGTAAAAATGATCTTTTTCATTCCTATCTCCTTTGGTTTCTGCCTATTGTCAATGTAAGTTGCATCCCGGCTCCGGGCTGGTTCGCCTCGGGTGGCTTGGGGGCGCTGCATTTCGCAGCAATGGTCCTAGTTGAAACACTACAAGCGTAAGATGGAGACCGCTGTGGGTCAATTACCGGTACGGCAGCAGGTTCGCGGGAGGAAACTGACCATAAGGACAGGATTCTCAGTAGCTTATGAGGAATTTTGCCCAACTAAAATCGCGTCCGGCGAGGGTCGCACCTGGGCAGGCATGACACCCTTAGACTAGGCGCCCTTGGACTAGGCAGATGGGGGCGCGGTTACCGTTCGCCGATGTTGTAGACGATGCCGATGGAGAAACGTTCGGAGTTGATGGTGCCGCCGTTGGCGCGCAGGCCGAAGCAGTCGAACCCGGTCGCATGCGCGCCGCTGGCTACATTCGCCGAGTGATACGATTCAACTCCCGTCCCCCGCCAAGAGTCAGTCCATCGGCATAGACGTAGGCGTAGAACTGACGCGCTGCGCATCGCTATGGATGTTGGAAGGGAGCGGCGTGGTCGTATTCGGCAGCGTGAACTCGGAAACGATCGCGTGCACAGTCCTGCCGGCATTACCGATGACAAACATCAACTTGAGGACGGCTCCGGATGTGCCTTTGGGTGGAATGGGGAAATCAATCGTGGCGCTGCCAGTGCAGTCCACGTTGACGGTGTAAGTACCTTGTTCGTGAATGTCAAAGCCAGTCAAGGGATCCGCTGGACCCGGGCGGGGCACGCCGTTGCCCATGATGAAATCAACCTGGCTAAGTTTGCCCGCGCCGTCGAATTCCGTCATCGCCACGCCGTCGACGTAGAGTTTTGCTCCGCCCGGCAGGAAGTTCTCACCTGAGATACGGAACGCGTAATCCCCGCGCAGGGTGGCGTCCGAGCAACCATCGTTATCCGTAGATTGTGCGCGGGCCGCAGGAATCAACAGCGCGGTGCTGAGGGCAACCAAGAGTGAAGCGAGAATCCATCGTTTCATGACTTCCTCCTTTAAACGTTTTGCGCCGCTCTTTCGAGCGAAACGGTGATGTTGCCGAGAGAAGGCTTCGGCTCCACTCAGCATCGGCGAGGCGCGGGCACCGGGCAATGCAGCGCAGATGAAATGTTGGTGAAAGAGAGGTGAAAGCGCATCCCTCTGAAAGCACGATGTCTGTGCTAGAATCAGTGAAACTACGAGGCTCCCAGGCCGAACATGGCAGACGGATCGCAAGGCTTTCGCTTCGGCACCTACGAAGCGGATCCTCTCGCGCGCGAGCTGCGCAGGCACAAGACGCGCATCAAGCTCTACGGCCAGCCGTTCGCCGTCCTGATGCTTCTACTCGAGCGCGCCGGTGAAGTGGTGACGCGGGAAGAGTTGCGGCAGAAACTCTGGCCCGCGGACACCTACGTGGATTTTGAGCACGGCGTGAATACCGCAGTTAAGAAATTGCGCCAAGCGCTTTCCGACTCGGCTGGGGAGCCGCGCTTCGTCGAGACGCTTCCGCGCGTCGGCTATCGCTTTCTCGCTCCGGTGGAACGAATCGCGCCTGCGAAGAAGCAGCGCGTGATGCTGGTGGTGCTGCCGTTTGAAAATCTCAGCAACGACCCGGAACAGGAATATTTCAGCGACGGGCTGACAGAAGAGACGATTACCGCGCTGGGGCAACTGGCCTCCTCGCGGCATGGGGTCATCGCGCGAACTTCGGCTATGGCCTACAAACGAACGCGGAAAAGCATCACAGAAATCGGCCACGAGCTCGGAATCGATTATGCGCTCGAAGGCAGTGTGCGGCGCGACGGCACGCGCGTGCGCATCAGCGCCCAACTGGTCCGCGCCAGCGATCAAACGCATCTTTGGGCGCAGAATTACAATCGTGAGCTGAAGGACTTCCTCTCGGTGCAGGGAGAGCTTGGCCGCGCCATTGCCGCACAAGTGCAGATAAAACTGACGCCGAGCTCGCGACCGACGGCCGGCGCTCGTGCAGTGAATGCCGAGGCTTATGACGCCTATCTTCATGGGCGGTATCACTTGAATCGCGCCACGCGGCCAAACATCGAACGCGCCATTGAGTATTTCCAGCAGGCCACGGAAATCGATCCGTGCATTGCGGTGGCCTATGCGGGGCTCGCCGACGCGCAGGTCATGCTACCCCTTACCAGCGACGCGCCGTCCCACCAAGTGATGCCGAAAGGGAAGGAGGCCGCGCGGCGGGCCCTCGAAATCGACCCAGAGCTTGCCGAAGCGCATACCGCAATTGCTTTCGCGAACTTTTGGTACGACTGGGACTGGGCGAACTCAGAGAAAAGGTTTTGCCGCGCGCTGGAGTTGAACAGCAATTACTCCTGGGCGCGCTACCGCTACGCGCATTTGCTCTCCAACATTGGCAGGCACGACGAAGCACTGGGCGTTGTCGACGCCGCGCGCGAACTTGACCCGCTGTCGCTCATTATCAATACCATGTGCAGCCAGTTCCGGTATCAAGCCGCGCGATTGGACGAAGCGCTGGCGCTGGCCACCAGACCTTTGGAGCTTGACCCGAATTTCTGGGTCGCGCATCTCAATCTATCGAAAATATATGCGGCGATGCAGCGTTATGACGAGGCGCTCGCCGAAGCGGAGAAGGCGCGCGTAGCCTGTGGTCTAAGCACCGAGCCGCTGTCGCTTGCCGGCCATGCGCAGGCGCGTTTGGGGCACCGCGTGGAAGCCGAAAAGGCGCTCAATGAACTGCTGGCGATGAGAGATGCGCGCTACGTTCCGCCGTATAACATTGCGCGCGTGTATCTGGGCATGGGCGAGCACGGCAAGGCGCTGGAATGGCTCGAATGCGCATACGCGGAGCGCGACGTGCGGCTGGCGTTTCTGAAGGTCGAGCCGAAGTGGAACCCGTTGCGCACAGATGGACGGTTCAAAAAGCTAATCCGCCGCGTAGGCTTTCCCTGAAGCGTCGCGCCAGTTACGAAAACCAGCAGCGCGAACGACGTCAGAATGATCTTCGCCACAACGCCTTGTTTGTTCCCGGCATGTTACCTTTCGCCGATGTTGTAGACGATGCCGATGGAGAAACGTTCGGAGTTGATGGTGCCGCCGTTGGCATGCAGGCCGAAGTAATCGAGCTGCGGGCGCAACGCGAACCGGCTAGTACCGATATTGATGTTCGTGCCGCCGCCGATGCTGAACGCGAACGGATTGGTGCCGGGAAGGTGCGAGCCGCCAAAAAGCACCTGTGCGAATGGAAGGAATTTTTGGTTGTCGCTGAGATGCAGCCACAAGCGCGGGCCAAAAGTATAGGTGGCGGCAGTCTAGCCGGCTCCGTCGGGCTCGCCGTGGTACACGCCAAAGTCCCAAACGATGCCGACCCAGCTTGTGACGTTATAGTCGGCTGAGCCGCTGATGCCGTTGGTAGTGACGCCGCTGCCGCGGGCGCCGTTCAAGTGAAACAGCGAGTAGCCGGCGGCCACATCGCCCTTAGGATCGTTTTCGGAATTATTTTGCGCCTGCGCGCCGAGCGCCATAAGCGAGACAGCGACTGCTGCGAGAATGATCTTCTTCATTCACATCTCCTTTGGTACCCACCCGTATTACTATGCGCCACGATTGCCGATAAAATTATCGCCGCAGCCCCGGTGGATGCGCAACGTAAAACTGCTTTCAGCGCTGTTTCGTAAGTCGCGGGTAATTCGCGGATGGACCCGACAGCGGCGCGCGGCAGCGTAGGCAGGATGGGCTCACAAGTCGTTTTAGTTCGCAATTCCCTTCGCCGGCGTGGGAATTTTGGGATACATTCAGAGGATGCAGGGAGGCGCGTTCACGCGGGGCAGAAAGGCCTGTTCGCGCGACGTATCGGTCCGTTTCATGCGGAGCGGTGAAGAAAATCATGCGGCACTGGGAGGATAGATGAAAGGCTTCATACTGGGCATTGTGGTCACGATTGCGGCAATCATTCTCATCGGACTTTTCATCGCGGAGACGGGGCGCGTGGACATGCGCGCGGATCAAACGCCTTCGCATTTCGAGCGGCGGCTGGCGGGCGGCGCGATGGATGCGAGCGTAGATCGAAACGCTAAAGCCAAAAATCCGCTGCAGCCCACGGATGAAACGCTGATCGCCGGCGCAAAAATTTATGCAGACCACTGCGCGCTGTGCCATGGGGATCCCGCGCACCCGGCGTCGCCGCTGGCGGAATCGTTCTATCCGCGGCCGCCGCAATTCATGACCGACGCGGCCGACAAGGGCGATACTGATAATTACTACATCACCGAGCATGGCGTTCGCTGGACAGGCATGCCGGCGTGGGGAAAAGTGCTGTCGACAAACGAACTGTGGCAGGTGGTGACGTTCATCGGGCGCATGGGCAATTTGCCGCCGGACGTGAAAGCGGTGTTCGCGCTGCAGGCCCCGTCGCCCGCGGCGAAACCCAGCAAAAAGCCGGCAGAAAAGCCGGTTAAGAGGCCGCACAAGAGATGACGCGGACGGAATCCTGCGATAAGGAGCAAAGTGGTCAGTGGTCAGTGGTCAGTGGAAAACAGTTTGGAGTCAACAGCTGCAGCTCAGAGTTACGAGTCGAAATAGAGTGCGTAAGAGGCCGTGATTTTTGCCTGGGCATCGGCCTGAAGCAAACGAGAAGTGAAGATGGAACGGCATTCCGTAAGCACGGCAATGCTGTGGAGCATGCTGGGGGCGGCGCTGATCTTTGCGTTCGCGCTGGCGTCCTTTGGGCAAAGCCGCCCACAAGCTGCTGCTCCAGCGCCATTCGCGCAAAACGGCGTGCAAGGCGCGACGCCGGCGCTGAAGGTCAGGGCGGAACTTGTCCTCGTTGACGCGCAAGTGCTGCAGAAAAAGACCGGCCGACCAATTGATTCGCTGACATCCGGCGATTTCCGCGTGTACGAAAATGGTGTGCAGCAACGCGTCTCGTTCCTCAGCCGCGACGAAATGCCGCTCTCGGTGGTGTTCCTGTTTGATCTGACGGACAGCGTGAGGCCGGTGCTCAAGCCGCTGGCGCAGGGCGCGCGCGAGGCGCTGCAGCATCTGAGACCGGAAGATGAAGTCGCGGTGATGGTGTACGCGGCGTCGGCGCAGTTGCTACAACGCTTCACGCGGAATCGCGCGCTGGCGATGGCCGCGATTGAAAAAGCGAGCCGCATGAAAAGCAAAGAAGCGGCGTTTTTCAACGAGGGCGTATTTCAAGCGGCGCGCGAAACTCTGAATGCGCCCGAGAAACGCAGCCGCCGCGTGATTATCTGGCTGACGGACAATGTGCCGAATATTCCTTCAGAAGATGTGCGCGAAGAATACGGGAAAAGCGTGCCAAAGGGCGCTTTGCACAGCGAAAAAGACGCGGTGCGCGAGCTTTTCGGGACGGGCGCAACGGTGTGCACGATTTTAGATCAGAGCGAGATGTCCGACGAGATGGCCGCCGTTTACAGCGACGATCGGGAGTTTCTCGCGATGCGCATGCGGAATCCGCCGGGAGACGTTTTTCAGTACGCGGACGCCACAGGTGGAATTGTAGTTGGTTCGAGCAAAAAAGATGTGAGCGTGAAGCTGGCGCAACTGATTGACGCCATTCGCGCGCGCTATACGCTGGGCTATGAGCCGACGCTGCGCGCCCCGGCCGGCGCGTTTTGCCGAGTGAAAGTGAAGATTGCGCGAGACGCGGTGAAACGCGACGGAAAATTGGTGGTGCGCGCCACGCAAGGATATTATCGCGGCGGCGGCGCGCAGAACTGAACAGGCAAGTAGAGAGTGCCTAGCCGTAGCACTTCCGCGCCGCTATTAGTTTCCGTTTGGCACGGATGATTGTTCGCGGGCGGCGGCTTTCGCGCGCGGGCGTGATATCAAATAAAAAATGGGACCGAGGGCGATGAGCGCGAGGGCCACGGCGAGCGAACTGGTTGCGCCAATCGCTTCCGTGCGATTGCGAACGACCGCAGCGACCATCAGCGCGAGCGGCGGAATGCCGATCAAGATTACGCCGAGCATGCCTCCCGGAACGCGATAGGGCCGCGCGAGATTCGGCTCGCGAATGCGCAGGCCGATGAGCGCCCAAAATTCCAGCAGGACGCTCAGGCCGGTGACCAGCACGTCGATGATCACCAGGCGCTCGAAATTCAAAAACAGGCACGCAGCCCAGCCGATGGAGCACGCCGTGATGGCCACCCAGGGCATTCCCGTTCTCGCGGAGGTGTGCGCGAAGATTTTGGGCAGGTAGCCGTCCTGCGCCATCACTAGCGGCAGGCGCGAAAACGAAAGGGTAAGCGCGTTGAACGTGCCGATGGCGCCGATGGCTCCTCCTGCCGCAATCGCGACAGAAAGCCACTGGCCGCCGATGGCGCGGCCAATATCCACCCAGCCACCGGTGGACCATCCTAGTGGGCTGATGCCTGCGTGCGCCGCGGCTGCGACTGGCACAATATAGGAGACGGTGATGAAAGACACGGTCAGGAGCATGACCAGCGGAAAAGTGCGCTGCGGGCGCTCAACTTCTTCAGCGATGGTGGAAGTATTGTCCCAGCCCATGTAATTCCACATGGCGATTAGAATGCCGCCGAGGATGTCAACGTGTCCGATGGCGTGTGCTGGGACGGCAGCGGCAGGCATGATATTTGACGTGACATGACCTGCTGCTGCTGTAAGGCCGGCGCGTGCAGGCAGGAGCAAAGTGGCATTTGACGCGACATGCCGCGACAGCGCGACCGCAACCAGCACGACAAAGGGCGACAGCAGCGCAAGTGACATCCACACAGACCCTTCGCCGACCGCGCGTGTGCCCCACAAATTCCACAGCGTGCAAATCAGGATGAGCCCTAGTTCGATGATGATGGCGCGATGGCCAGCGGTAAGCGCGGGCGCGAAGTGGCCCAGATAGTCCACAAAAAGCGTGGGATAGAGCGCCATTTCGAAAATGCTGCCGGCCAGCGAAAGCCAGGTCTCCTGGTATCCCCAGAAATTGCCCAGCCCGCGGCGCACCCAGATGTAGAAGCCGCCCTCCTCTGGGATGGAGCTGGAAAGTTCGCTGACCATCATGGCGGTGGGAACGCTCCAGAGCAGCGGGGTGATGAGCAGAATGGCGATCGCGCCAGCGTAGCCCGCCATTTTGACGATGTCTTCGAGGCCGTAAGGGCCGCCCGAGACCATGAAGTAAGTGGCAGCGGCCAGCGTAAGAACCGTGAGCTTGCCGTGCGCGGCAATGCGCGGCGAATGGCGTCGCGAGCGAGGCGCCGGCCTTGGCGCAGACCCAAGGATCCCTTCGGCGGCGGTACTCATTCGAAAATCAAGGGGCGAAGCACGATACGCGATTTATACTCGCAGTGAAAACAGGACGCTAGAAAAAACGACAGAGCCGGGGCGGAATGTCGTGTTGACGAGACGGCGACAGCGGCGGCGCAATGGGCGAGTGGCCCGCGTGGCACGCGGTAAAATCAGTGCATGAATTGTCCAAAATGCGGCGCGGCGAATACAGACGGCGTGCAATTCTGCACGAATTGCCACGCTACGCTGATTTTCAAGTGTCCGAACTGCGCGCATACGCAAAGCCACGGCGGAGTGTGCGACGCGTGCGGCGAAAATCTGGACCTTTTCTGGGCGAGCTATTTGGCGATGAAGTCGAATGAAGCAGAGCGTGTCGCGCATGACAAAACAAAGGCGGAAATTGCTGCGGCAGCGCAGGCGCTGACGGTGCCGTTCGGCGGCGGCGCTTCCCTTTCGCGATTTTTCATCGTGCAACTCCTCGGCCGGCTTTTCGCACGGTTCAGTGCCCGCTGAAATCACAAGCTAGCGCCCCCTGACAACAGCGGACAGTGAAGAGTATTGCTCGCTCAAAATGTCCGCTATAACATTACTTAGCTCCTTCCATAATTGTGCGTGCCGGAGGCGATATGCAACGAGCGCTCTTTTCATGCTTGTGCGTTGTACTCTTCAGCCTGCCCGTTAGCGCGCAGAGCCGCCCGAGAGTCGAACTCTTTGGCGGATATCAATACTCCTATTTCGGCGACGAATTCACGCGGCTCAGTAGCAACGGATGGGATTTCGCGGCTGCTTACCATTTAACTCCCTAGCTTGGAGCGAAAGCGGATTTCAGCGGAGCGTATGCGAAGGATGACGTGTCCGCCGGGCAGCTCTTTGATGTCACGAACTATACATACACATTTGGCTCTGTGCTTTCGCCGTGGGCATCCAAACGACTCAGTCCTTTTGGCGAGATGCTGCTCGGGCGCTTCCATGAGGATCTTCCTGGGGCATCGCCGATTGTCTCCTTCGCGTTTCTGAGCGGAGGTGGGCTGGACTTCAAGGTTCACCAGCGCCTAGCGTTGAGAGTTTTCGAACTGGATTACCTGCACATGCATTCGACAACCCTCTATCCGGTCGGAACAAACAACCTACGGCTCTCGGCGGGAATCGTTTTCCAATTCTGAAACGTCATCCTCGCTTAACTCTGAACGTTTCGCACGCGCATTTGCATCACGGCTTGCGGAAAAGCGCGTGGCGCGGTATACAATGCGGCGCCCTTGACCTCAGTCCCGTTCGCGCACGCGAGTGGCGCGGTGACCTTTTTCCTTGCGCATACGTTTTTGTGCATTTCTGACGGGGTTTCGTTAGGCTTTTTGCAGGCTTTTGGCGAGTTTTTCATAAGCCACGCACACAGCGGCGCAGCGCAAATTTCAATCGTCCCATTTTGCGGAGGCAGACAGGATGAATCAGGCGGTCACAAGCAGAGGCGGCCGAGGCGCGGCAAAAATTCAATTCGCTGCGCTGACGACGATTTTGGCAATCGCGGCGGCGCTTACGGGCGCAGTTTGCGCTCGCGACGCGACGGCGCAGGCGAACCGCTACGCGACCGGCGCACGGCAGCAGACGCAGGAGATACGTCCGGCGCCGCAGAAGGAGATTATTTCCGGCGAAGTGGACCAATATATTGCGCAGCAGATGCACGCGCAGAGAATTCCAGGACTGTCGCTGGCGGTGGCGCTCGATGGCCGCGTGATCAAAGCGAAAGGCTACGGCTACGCGGATCTGGAATTTCGCGCGCCGGTGACGACCGACACGTTTTTCGAATCAGGCTCGATTGGCAAGCAGTTTACGGCGACGGCAGTGATGATGCTGGTCGAGGAAGGGAAAATCGGCCTCGAAGACAAAATCACCAAATACTTTCCGGACGCGCCGGCGAGCTGGAACGACATCACCATTCGCGAATTGCTGAGCCACGAAGCGGGGCTCAAGAATTACACGGGAGTGGGCGACATCGACTTTCGCAAAGATTACACCGAAGACCAACTGCTGAAAATCGCGGAATCTTTCCCGCTGGATTTTCCGCCGGGCTCGGACTGGAGCTACAGCAACACCGGCTACGTGGTGCTGGGAATTCTGATTCACAAAGTGACCGGCGAATTTTACGGCGATTTTTTGCATCAGCGGATTTTCGCGCCGCTGGGAATGAAAACGCGGGTGATCAGCGAGAGCGACATCATTCCTAACCGCGCGTCGGGCTACAAACTGGTGAAAGGTCAGTGGAAAAATCAAGACTGGGTGTCGCCCTCGCTCAATACCACCGCGGACGGCAGCCTGTACTTCACGGCGCTCGACCTGACGAAATGGGACGCGGCGCTGTACACGACGCAATTGCTGAAGCAATCTTCGCTCGATCAGATGTGGACGGTTCAGAAATATCAAACCGGGCCGAACGCGGGCAAACCGAACAAAGGGAATTACGGATTTGGCTGGTTCATCAACACGATGAACGGGCACAAATTGATCGAGCACGGGGGGTCGTGGCAGGGATTTACGGACACGATTTGCCGCTACGTGGACGACAAATTGACGGTGATTGTGCTGACGAACCTCGACTCAGAGCATTCCAATCCGGACAAAATCGCGCACCAGGTGGCGGGATTTTATATTCCGGCGCTGAAGCCGCCGCCTCCGCCAAAACCGATTGCCGACACTGAGCCGCAAGTGACGGCGCAGCTGCGCGACGTGGTTGAGCGGCTTGCGACGGGGAGCCTGGATTTGTCGCAATTCACGCCGGACGCGCAGAAGAAATTCGGCGCGGACATGCAAAAAGCGGCGCAGGATTTCCTGGCCAATGAAGGCGCGCTGGGGAAATTGGAGTTGCTGAGCCGCACGGAAGAGAATGGCGTGCGCACCTACAAATATCGCGCGCATTTTGAATATGGCACCACGATTACGCTGACGCTGCGGCTCACCGGAGACGGAAAAATCGACGGGCTGGCGTTTGGGGAGTAAGAAGTGCCGGCAAATCCAACGCTCGAAGCCGCGGTTACTGATTGCGCGCACCAGCGAAGAATCGGCGGCGCGCGGTGGGATGCGATGGGTATACTTCCCGCGTTAAGGCTCAGCGAAAGTTCCAGTTGAAACTGCTTAACCAGACCTTCCAATCGCTCACGCAAACGCCCAAGTGTTTTGCTGAACTTTTCCGCGGTTGAAGAACTCCGGCGGCCGGAAGTTTGTTCCTGTGACAGCCCTGCTGCACGAGGCGGCGATGACAGCCCGCATCGTTGCCTCTGCAACTTACGCCGCGCGCATTTGGTGCGACCACTGCGCGTCGGGGCGTAGCAATTCCCTTCCCAAGATTCAACATTGAAGCCGGTTACGCTGCTGAAGGCTTACCGTCAAGTTTCGTGTTGCCAACAGGCAAATTTTTCCGCAGAGTAGGCCGCGCGCAAAGGCCTCACGTCAGTTGCGGCAACAGCGCCCCAACGGGACGTGAGCTACAAGGAGAGCAGTGGCCAGTATTGTAGGTGAGATTGCAGCAAAAAGAGGCTGGATTGGCTGAAAGCGAAACGGCGAAAGTCCAAAGCGCGCGGCGCAATACTGCCCGCATGGCGATGTGGATGGTGATTGCGGCGCTGGCGGTGCGGCTGGCGGTGATGACGTTCGTTTATCCAAGCGCGCTCAATCCTGCGCGCGACCATTGGAGATTTGGAGGCGAGGCGGGGCGCATCGCGCGTTCGATAGCGGAGGGCGAAGGCTATGGCAGCCCATATTTCGCGAAGACTGGGCCGACGGCGTGGCTGGCGCCCGTTTTTCCGTTGCTGCTGGCCGGCGTATTCAAAACTTTCGGCGTGTACACGAAAGCGTCGGCGCTGGCGATATTGTCGCTCGATTGTTTGCTGAGCGCGCTGACGTGCATTCCCGTTTTTCTGATTGCGCGGCGAACGTTCGACGAGCGAGCCGCGCTGTGGGCGGGCTGGATCTGGGCGTTTTTCCCGTACTCGATCAATTTTGCGACGAGTTTTATTTGGGACACGACGCTCTCGACGCTGCTGATGGCGCTGTTGTTTTTGGTTGTGCTGAAGCTTGAAAATGCGCCGCGCTGGACGAATTGGTTCGGATTTGGCGCGCTGGCGGGATTTGCGGCGCTGAGCGATCCGGTGATTCTTTCGGTCGCGCCATTTTTCGCGCTGTGGCTGCTCTACCGCTATTGGAAACGCGGGCAGCGATGGTTCGCGCCGGGAGCGGCGGCGCTGCTGGGAGTGATCCTGGTGCTGTCGCCATGGTTTGTGCGCAACTATCGCACGTTCCACAAATTCATCCCGCTGCGCTCAGGATTCTGGTTCGAAGTGTATTGCGGCAACAACGGGGATTCGTGGCACTGGGATCCGCCCGGCTACCATCCATCCGACAGCGCGCGCGAATGGAATGAATATCAGCAATTGGGCGAAACGGGCTACATGGAGTTGAAGAAGAAGCAAGCGATCGCGTTCATCAGCGCGCATCAAGGGCTCTACGCGAGGCAAACGCTGCGGCGAATTGTGTATGTTTGGACTGGATTTTGGAGTTTTGGCAAGCGTTATCTGAGCCAGGAACCCGCGGATCCGGCGAATATCGTGTTTTGCACGGCATTCAGCGTTGCCGCGTTCTGGGGATTGTGGCTCGCGTGGAAAAATGGCGGCGCCGGGCGCGCGATGCCATACGTGATCGCATTCGTGTTTTTCCCGCTGGTGTATTACTTCACGCATCCCGAGGATTATTACCGCCGGCCGCTGGACCCCATAATGGTGGCGCTGGCCGCGGGCGCGATTGTTGCATGGCGGCGCAAACGCGAAGCGCGGGCAAAGGAGAACGCCTGATGCGCACGCGGGGAACGCTTTTCTGGATGGTGACAGTAGCGCTCGTACTACGGCTGACGGTAATGCTTTTTGTGTATCGACAAAGCTTCGATCCTCGGACGGACTATTGGAGCTTTGGCTTCGAGGAGGGGCGCGTGGCGCGGGCGCTTGCCAGCGGCCAAGGGTTCAGCAATCCGCTGTACGCGCCGACAGGGCCGACGGCGTGGTTCGCCCCAATTTATCCTGCCATCCTTGCAGGTGTGTTCAAGATTTTCGGAATTTACACGAAGGCGGCGTGCCTGGCGATCCTCTCGCTCAATAGTTTGATCTCGGCGCTGACGTGTATTCCGATTTTTCTCTTCGCGCGCAAGAGCTTCAGCGAAGGCATCGCCCTGTTGGCGGGCTGGATTTGGGCATTTTTCCCCGATGCTGTTTACGGGCCGAACAACCGCATCTGGGACACGTGGCTGGGGACGCTGCTGCTAGCAATTTTGTTTTACATGGCGCTAAGGCTCGCAGAATCCGATCGCGTGCGCGACTGGATTGCATACGGTTTGCTGAGCGGCGTGGCCGCGCTGACCAGTCCGGTCTTGCTTTCAGTTCTACCATTCCTGGCGCTGTGGGCGCTGTGGCGATTGCGCAGCGCGCGCATGCGATGGTTCGCGCCGGCGCTTAGCTGCATGCTAGCGACAATCCTGGTGATCTCGCCGTGGTTGGTGCGCAATTATCGCGTATTCCACCGCTTTATTCCGCTGCGCGATGATTTGGGCCTCGAACTCGCAGTGGGAAACAGTGGCGATTCGCGATTTACCGAGGCCGTTGACGATGGCCCGTGGCTGCCCGAGGGCCAAGCGCAATGGAATGACTACCGGCGGCTTGGCGAGACAAAGTATTTCGATAGAAAATTTCACGAAGGATTGACGTATGTGGAACAGCATCCCGTGTGGTACGCATGGATGGTGGCGCGGCGCATAGTAAATGTGTGGACAAATTTCTGGAGTTTCAGCAAAAGCTATCGCCAAAATGACCCCTTTGCGCCAATCACAGTGCCGCTTTATACGCTGCTGAGCGCACTGACCCTGCTGGGACTCTGGCGGGCGTTTCGCGAGAAAGGAGGCGGCGTCGCGACTCCGTACGCCATCGTGCTCTTCTTTTTCCCCATAGTTTATTACGTGACACACACCAGGGATTGGTACCGGCGCCCGATTGATCCGTTTTTTGTGGCGCTGGCCGCGGGCGCGATTGTTGCATGGCGGCGAAAACGCGAAACGCGGACGACTCAAGGTGCGGAGCGCGCGCATCTAAATTAGCGTCCGGCTGCTGAGGGACGCGCGCGGAGTTGGCGTCGCGCCTTCGTTGCACATTTCGCAAACTGCAAAATGCCAAACGTGAATCGCGGGGTTCGCCGCAAACTTTTCTGGATGGTAGCTGTGGCGCTGGCGCTGCGGCTGGCGGTGATGGCGTATTTGTATCCGCTGCAGCTCAGCGCGCGGGCGCAGCATTGGTCTTTCGGGTATGAAACGGGGCGAATCGCGGCGAGCATCGCGGAGGGCCGCGGATTCTCGAGCCCGCTCTTCGGCGATACCGGCCCGACCGCGTGGATGACGCCGGTTTATCCGTACATTGTGGCGGGCGTGTTCAAAGTGTTTGGCGTTTTCACCACGGCGTCGGCGCTGGTGATTTTGAGTTTCAACGCCATCACTTCGGCGCTGACTTGCCTGCCGATTTTCTTTTTCGCGCGCAAAAGTTTTGGCGCTCCCTATGGAGAAAGCGCCGGCGAATGGGCCGGCTGGATCTGGGCGGTTTTTCCGTATGCGATTTACTGGCCGGTGGAGCGCATCTGGGACACGTGGCTGGCGACGCTGCTGCTGGCAATTTTGTTTTGGCTGGCCCTGCATCTGGCGGAGTCGAATCGCGCGCGCGACTGGATTGCTTTCGGCGTGTTGAGCGGCATGGCGGCGCTGACGGATCCGGTGGTGCTATCGGTGCTGCCATTTTTGGCGCTGTGGGCGCTATGGCGATTGCACGCAAAGCGCAAACGATGGCTGCTGCCAGCAGTGGGCTGCATGCTGGCGACGATACTGGTGATCTCGCCGTGGTTCGTGCGGAATTATCGCGTGTTCCACAAATTCATTCCGTTTCGCGACAATTTTGGCCTGGCGCTGCGAGTAGGCAACATCGGCGACACGCGGCACATGCTGACGCTGCAGGCGGGGCCGTGGATGAATCCCGCGGAGTGGCGCCAATACCAAAGGCTCGGCGAGATTGCTTACATGAGATACGCGCGCGATGCGGCGTTTGATTTTATTGCGGCGCATCCGAGGGAATACGTGGATAGCTGCATCCGGCGCGCGATTTTTGTGTGGACGGATTTCTGGAGCTTGAGCAGCGAGTATTTGCTCGGATACCCTATTCAGCCTGCGGGATTTGCTCTTTATACCGGACTGAGCGTTCTCGCGTTTATAGGATTGCGCAATGCCCGCCGCGAGGGTCCAGCATACGCCACGCCCTACGCGATCGTGCTGGTTTTCTTTCCGCTGACGTACTACCTGACGTCTGTGGAGTGGTGGTACCGCGTGCCAATGGACCCCATGGTGTTTGCGCTGGCCGCGCATGCGATTGTTTGCATCGCATCCCGACGGTCACCCACAAGTATTTTCTCCGATTCATTCTTCGAGGCATTCGACGGTAAATCGAGGCAATCGGAACATGTCAATAGATTGTAGGCGGATAGCTCTAAGAGGAACTACTTACAAAATCAGCTTTCCGGCATGGCTTCGCTCTACGGAAGCCTTGGAATCGAGGTCTACTATCCGAACCTCAGTTCGCATGTCGAAGTCGCATACGGCAATGATTCCAGCGGCAACTTCAGTTACCAGGATCTTAGCAACCTTCTCGGCGCGCCCGCGGCGCAGAGACCGGGGCTAACTGCGCTCCGATATTAGTAGCCGACCGGACCGCTTAATCTCGGGAACGGCGGCGGCTCTTAAGATCCCCGTTAAAATAAACTGCCGATGCGACGCGCGGTTGTGCCCAACGACCGCGCGTTTGCATCTAAATCAGTACCGCAGCGAGATTACCTAAGGGACGCCGTAACGATCCTCGCTTCATGAGAAAGCACAAACCCAGGGTTCGCCGCAAACTTTTCTGGATGGTTGGCGTGGCGCTGGCGATTCGCGTGATCGTGCTGCTGTGCACTTATCAGGGCCGATTGGTTCCGGTGATGAATTACTGGTTCATGGGCCAGGAAGAAGGACACGTTGCGCAATCCATCGTGCAAGGGCACGGGTTCGGCAATCCGCTGTACACGCAAACGGGGCCGACAGCGTGGTTCGCGCCCATTTACCCGTATATTCTCGCGGGATTTTTCAAGGTGTTCGGCACGTTCACTCCGGCTTCGTGCATTGCGATTTTGTGCTTCGACGCGCTGGTTTCTTCGCTGACGTGCATTCCCATTTTTCTGTTCTCGCGGCGCAGCTTCGGCGAAGGAGCGGCGCTGGCGGCGGGTTGGACGTGGGTGGTCTATCCGTACGCGGTGTGGTGGCCGCTGTATCGGATATGGGACACGTGGCTGGTGACGCTGCTGCTGGCGACGTTGTTTTACTTGATTTTGAAGTTGCAGCACACTTCAAAAATAAAACATTGGATTGGATTCGGCTTGCTGGCAGGATTCGCCGCGCTGGTGGACCCAATCGTAATGGGCGTGCTGCCGATTCTGTGTCTGTGGGCCCTCTGGCGATTGTACAGACGCGGCTCTGCGAATGCGGCAGAAACAGATCGCTTGGCGACGGCCAGCAAGGTCGCGATGACGCAGCCTATTCGAGACCATGCCTCGAATGGGCGGGTGTTGCGGCAAAGCGGCCACGAGGCGGCGCACTCCAAAAAAGCGGGGACAGTCTACAAGGTTAACGCTGGGCGATTGTTTGCATGCGGAGCTTGCTGCGTGCTCGCGGTGATTTTTGCCATTTCGCCGTGGATGATTCGCAACGCGGTGGTGTTCCACAAATTCATTCCCATTCGCGACAATCTGCCGCTGGAATTTCGCGTGGGAAACAACGGCGACAGTTCCGAGCCGCTGATCATCGACGCCGGGCCGTGGGTGCCGTGGGTCGACAATACGGAGTGGAACGAGTACACAAGCATGGGCGAGCTGGCGTATTTCCATCTGAAGGGCCAGCAGGCCAAAGCGTACATCGAAGCGCATCCGCTGTGGTACGCGGGAATGATGGCGCGACGTTTCGTGTATGTATGGACGGGATTCTGGAGCTTCAGCAAGCAGTATATGAGCGATCCGTACGCCGATCATAAAATTGATTTTGTGACCACGCCGCTGCTGGCATTGTTGAGCATTCTGATGTTGATGGGGCTGCGGCGAACGTATCGCAAAAAAGGGTCGAACGTAGCGACGCCGTACGCGATTGTGCTGATTTTCTTTCCGCTGATCTATTACCTGACGCACGTGGGCGGATGGTATCGGTGTCCGATGGAGGCGATGATTATTCCGCTGGCCGCGTACGAAGTGCATGCGCGCGCCGCTGTATGGCTGCGGGAACGCCGCCAGAAAATGGAAATTGCGAGAGCGTCCGAAATGTTCGAGGAAAGCAGTGAAGAAGCGCCGGCCGCTCCGTTCTCCTGAGTATTTGTGCGGTCTCCTGCAACATTTCGGCTTTCCTGAATATTTCGCGCTTCGTGAGGGTTTCAGGGCGATTATCTACAGTGTGTAGGGCAAAAACTCGCTTGGACGCCCGCGGCGCCGGCGCGCATAGTGAATGCAAGGCCCCCCAAGCCCACAAAATAGATTGCGAGGGATTCATGGCGAAAATACTTCGCTGCAGTGATGTTGTCCCTGGTTGCAGCTACGTGGCACGCGGGGAGACGCGCGAAGAGGTTTTCAATCGCGCGGCAGATCATGTTCGGCTGCAACACAATATTCGCGGAATGTCGCCGGAAGTGATTGCGGTGATCCACGGCGTGATTTTCGACGAAGATTCAAATGACCCAAGGAGCAATCTGCACGACGGAGCGGCCGGGAAGCCGTGGTGGCCGGCAGCCCGCGAGTTCCCGTCGTAGCCGGGATCTTAGCCCATGGTTAGCAACCAGGCAGTACAGGCCCAGCCCTTCCAGGCTTTCAGAAAGGCTTCACCTGCGGTGAACCTCGCGCCGAACTCGTACCAGGCCTTTCGAAATCGCGTTTTTTCCTTAAACTAAGGTAAAATACTTACAGAACTAAGGTATTCCCCTATTCCGCTGCCGGATTATTACTTGACTACGCCGTAATTGAGTCCTATATTCCGCGGCAGTGTTGCTTCCCGGCCCGCAGAAACCGCCCTCTGTGGCGTAGGCAAAAAAGGCCAACCATGGCAAAGGTAATTCATTGCAGCGCCATTTATCCCGGGTGCACTTTCGTCGCCTGCGGAGAAGATGAGACGGCTGTGATTATTAATGCGGCGCGGCACCTGACGGAGAAGCACGACCTGCGCGAGATTAATCAAGAGCTGTTGCACAAAGCGCGCGCAGCGATGCATGAGGCAACTGCAAAGGCAGGCTGAAGAGCACACAAATTCATATTCATATGCCCTCCTAGGACGGCAGCGGTCGCTACGCTTCCAGCATTATGGTGGTCCAACCGAACCACGGAGGCGCAGCGGCCGCCTTTTTTGTGCGCAGGTTTGTTTCTGAATGGCGAAACACGCCGATCGGTGAGTTTTTATTGCGAGCGGTGTGAGCCGCGTAAAAAACGGACAAAATAAAACCCGGGCTTCAGAGACTTCCCCTGTGCGCTAGGCGGTTTTACCGAAGACGTCCACGAAGGAATTCGCTCTGGAGTCGTATACGCGATATTTTTCCGGAGCTATTGTTTGGAGCTGGATCACCCGCTCCTTGACGTTTTCGATGCCTTGCACGGCTTCAATCCACAAGGGGCTGCCATCGGGAAGCGTGCGAAAAATGTCGAAGGTTCGATCGTCCTTGGCCATGAACAGACTCCCCACTGCTCGAATTACGCTACGCGGCAAAAGAGGACTTTACAGCATCGGCTAGGGCTACCGTACTGTAACCCCTCCACGAATACAGTCAATACTTTAAATGACGGAATCCCGAAGTACGGAGGATTCCTGAATCGCCCCGCGTTGCCGCCTGATGAAATTATGGCCTCTGAGGTTGCAGATCGGCTTGTGTGAAATTTCCGGATGGATTTGCCGAATGCGTGAAAGTGGCATTGGATATTTTATGCCGAGGGCGACGCGCTGGCAGCAAGTCCGCGAGCGCCGCGGGGTGCACGTCGTTCGCCACGAGTAAAATCCTCGTGTAAGGGCGTCTACAGGATTTATTACATAGATTTCACTGCCGCGCTCGGGCATACGGAGTACAATTTGCACGTCCAGACCCTCTTCCCAGGCCCCTGGAGAGTCCGCAGGAGAACTTCATGAGAAAGTTTCTGCGTTGCTGCGACGTAATTCCGGGATGCAAATTTGTAGCGCGAGGCGTGAACGAAAATGAGGTGATCATTCGCGCGACGCGCCATGCGCAAAGCGAGCACAACATTTCATGGGTCACGCCGGATTTGCTGCGGGGCGTGATTGCAGCCATTCAGGATGACGAAGAACTGGCGATTGTCGAAGGCTAATTCACCGCGAACCTGTGCGTATGCGTTGCCGACGTTATTTACGGCTCGCAGCTTCACGTTTTCCATATGTTATTCCTAAGTCTGCAAGTTGAGCCACACGAAACACGCTGACAAGATTCCTGCAGTATTTGTAGCTCACGCCCCTACCGATTCTTTCCATCGGGATGACGTGAGGCTTTTCTTCGTCCACCGAGAGCGCCGCAAAAACCTCATGTCAGTCCCGCAAAGGTCAGCGGGACGGGACATGAGCTGCAAACGCGAAGCTCTTCAGATGAAATAAATCGGCCGCCAGAAAAAATGGAAACCGCGGATTTGCTAGAAGTGACTCTTCTCGTCGGAGTCGGTTAGGGGCGACGATTCCAGGTCCGTGGAAACGCGCGCCCAGGCGGAGGTGCGCCAGTTCTCGATGACGCGGGCTGCTGGCGTCCAATTGCCGATGGGCATGAGCAGGCGGTCGGCAAGCGCGCTGGCATATGGCTCGTACATGCGGCGCAAATCGTTGAAGCGCTGGTCATTCTCGTCGACGCGGCCGGCGCTGCATCGCGACATTCCAGCGTTGGTGAGCAGTTCGCACAATTCCTGGAATTCTCCGGCGGACAAGCGTTCGTTATCTAAATTGCGCGGCGGCGTGCCGAGCACTTGCGAGAGATCCACAAGAGCATGACGCGAAATTGCGAAGGTGAGTTTGGCCTGCCACTTGAGCGAGCCCTGGCCGTAGGCGATGAGCATCGCGGAGACGTCGAGCACCGTGGTGACTGCCGCGAGCCAGGATTGATTGTCGTGCTGCGAACGGAAATAGCAGAGCACAGGATAGGACAGGTGGCTCTCCATCAATTCGGCGGACCATCTTTCCCAGTCGCGCAGGTTCTCTTCGAGCGGGCCTGAATCTTCGCGCTGCGCAACGCGGCGCAGCATTTCGGAGGCGCTGGGCGGCGAGCCGGCGCGCGCGTCAAGGAGCGAGATGTTCACTTCGCGGCGGGAAAAAGCGCCATACAATACCGGCAAATAGCTGATCACTACGGCGAGAAAGCCGAAGCCGAGCCCCGCTTCGCACACGGTGATCACGCGGGCGATTTCGCTGCGCGGAGTAACGTCACCAAGGCCCAGCGTGAAAAACGTGGTGCCGCTCATGTAAAGGTCGCCGAGGAAACCGTGGCTTTCGGCTGGCGCGAAATTGAGCGCCGAGCCGGCGGCGTAATGCAGAACGGCGAAGCCGAAAATCAGCCCCCAGGCCCACACAAGGAAAAGTCCGAGCAGCGAGAGCGGGCCGTAAAAGCTGAGGAAGGCCTCGCGGCGATTTTTCTTGTGGATGAGGCAGGAAATGGCGCGCCACGGGCTCCACGTCCAGCGATAGAACATGCGCGCAATGCGGAAACGGCGCGTAACGCGGCGCGGCAGAATGATGGTCTCGAAAACGTCCCAGAGAATCACCGCCACCGCGGCCACGCCAAGAATCGCGAACCAGGGCATTCGCCGCTCCTTGCTAAGGGCTGCCGTGCCGCGCATTCAGCCGGGAAAATGAACAGCGTTGCGCGGGCACGTTACAGCGAAGTGTATCAGATGCGCGGGCGCGCGGCGCGATGCGGGAAGCTGCGGCGGACAAACGTCAATTTTCTCGGCCAGATTGCTCAGCGATCAACCGTTTGAATTCGGGATCATCGTGCAGGATCTTCAAATCCGGGTCTTTGGTGCACCAGTCCGCGTTGGAGTAGCCCGCTTCGAGACACCGGCGGAAAGTGTCGAGGGCTTCTTTCTTCATCTGAAGCAAACCGTAGGTGCACGCCGCATTGTAGAGAACGTTGGGCTCGGAGGGGCGCATGGCCACGGCAATGCGGACGTGCCGGACGGCTTCGTCCGCCTGCCCGAAAGTTGCCAAAAAGTTGCCCAAAAGGATGCGCGCGCGAACATCATCGGGGAATTGCCGCAGTTGATTCTCGAGGGCTTCGATCACACGCCGGCGAAGCCGTTCAGCGTCGGCCACACGGCCCAGCTTTTCAAGCGACAAAGTGAGAGGGATCAGCGCGTTGTAATCGTTGCTGACGATTTCGAGCGCGCTCTCCGAGAGTTGCGCCGCATCTTCGTATCGCCCGGCCGAGAAATAGGCTCGTCCGAGAACATCGTGCGCGCCTTCGCATTCGCGCTCCAGCTCGATGGCGCGCCGGGCCAAACGGATGCACTCATCATACTGGCGCTGCGCGTAGCAAACGTGTGCTTTCGCGGAAAGCAGCATGGGCAAGTCTGGAGCAAGGCGCTCCGCTTGCGCGCAGGCATCGAGGCCCTTTTGAATGAATTCCGGATTGGGACTGCGAAATTCATGCATGCCGGCCCAGACGTGCGCCATGGCCGCATAGGGATGAGCGAACTTCGCGTCCAGCTTTACGGCTTCCTCATACATGGCCAGCGCGTATTCGAATTGGAATTGCCGAAGATAATTTCTCCCGCGGAGATAGAAGTCATAAGCCTCGGGATTGGCGGTAGGCTTCCTGGCGATGACGCGCTCTTCCTGCGGCGAAAGAGTGATCTCGAGAGCGCGCGCGATGCTCAGGGAAATTTCCTCCTGAATGGCGAACACATCTTCCATCTGGCGGTCGTAACGTTCAGCCCACACGGAGTGGCGCGTGGCGCTTTCGACGAGCTGCGTGGTGACGCGCAGGCGATTTCCGGCGCGGCGGATGGAGCCTTCCAGCACGTACATGGCGCCGAGCTTTTCGCCGACTTGCGGCGCGGTGACGGGCTTGTCGCGAAAGGCGAGCATTTCGGAGCGCGGGAAAATTTCGAGGCGCGCGATTTTCGAGAGTTCGGTGACGATGTCTTCGGTCATGCCGTCGCGGAAATATTCGTCTTCTTTCGCGCCGCTCAGATTTTCGAAATACAGCACCGCGACGGTTTTCTTGGAAGGAGCCCCTTGCGGGCGCACGGCGGTGGCAGCACCGGCCGCAATTGCGGCAGTTCGCGGCGCGGCAGCGAGGCGGCCGGAATCCACGTCGCGCTTCAGCCGCTTGAGGTCGGCGCGCAGCTCGGCCGCGGTCTGGCACCGGAGATCGCGGTCCTTTTCCAGTGTTTTTGAGATGAGGCGGTCCAACTCCGCGGGCATTCTGGCATTGAGCTTGGTCGCAGGCCGGGGCGCGGCGTTGAGAATGCCATTAAAAATGACGGCGGTGGTGCCGCCAGCGAAGGGCAGTTCGCCGGTGGCCATCTCGTAAAGCACGACGCCGAGCGAAAACAAATCGGTGCGCGCATCGAGGTTTTCTCCGCGCGCCTGCTCGGGGCTCATGTACGCGACGGTGCCGAGCGAGCTGCCGGGACTGGTCAAATCGGGCGCTTCGTCCACCGTTGCACCGGAGGACGCTCCGTCAGCCACGGTCGCGCTATGCCCCGCGTGCGCGTGCAGCACTTTTGCGAGACCGAAGTCCAGAACTTTCGCGTGGCCTCGCTCGGTGACGAATATATTTGCCGGCTTGATGTCGCGGTGAACGATGCCCTTGGAGTGAGCGGCGTCGAGCGCGTCGGCAACTTCGATCGACAAACTCAGAAGCGTGTCGAGGTCGAGTGGACGGCCAGAAATTTTGTGCTTCAGCGTGCAGCCCTCGAGGTATTCCATGGCGATGAAGGCTTTGCCATTCTCTTCGCCAACGTCATAGACGGTGCAGATGTTGGGATGATTGAGCGTCGAAGCGGATTGCGCTTCGCGGCGAAAACGGTTGAGCGCCTGGGCATCCTGGGCCATTTCTTCGGGAAGAAATTTGAGCGCGACCTGGCGGCCCAAGCGGGTGTCCTGAGCTTTGTACACAACGCCCATTCCACCGCCACCGAGTTTTTCAGTAATGTGGTAGTGAGAAAGGGCGGAGCCGGCCAGAGAGTCCGATGTTTTCATGGGCAGCACATCTTACGGTTGCAGCGGGCGATAGTCAACGGAGTCGGCAATGCGATGCGCGGAGGTCCCTCCTCAGGCCGGTTCGAGGCAGGATTGGCTTGACACGCGGCGATGGCGGGCGTAGCGTTTGCTGCAAACCAGCCCTGAACGCCACTGGAAGGAGAATGAGCGATGTTCGCACGTCTCGTCGAAGCAACTACAAAACCGGGCAAGAGAGATGAAATCGAGAAGATGCTGAGGAACGACTTGCTGCCAGTTCTGAAGCAGCAGCATGGGTTCGTGGATATGGTAGGGCTCTCCAGCGATACCACCGCCAACGAAGGCGGCGGGTTGTCGCTGTGGGAGACCAAGGATGCGGCAGAAGCGTTCTTCCAAAGCGCCCAGTACACAAACATCATGGGCCGCATCAAGCCCATGATTGAGGACATGAAGGTGAGCACGTTTAACGTAACGAACTCGACTTTCCACAAAATTGCCGCAGCGAGCGGCCTATAAACAAAAAGGGGCGGGCTTCCCCTCCCGCCCCATGAAAACCCGCCAGAGCGCAACAACCTCCTGGCAAAACACTGGCCGCGCGCGTGTGAATCGGCGGGTGCGGCGCAGCATCCAATGGGAATATTCAGAGCCGGCCCGCTGGAGGCGCCCGCCAATTCGAACGCGCGAATCGGATAGAACGCGACTCGCCTCCGCATACACTGGCTGGGCAAGGAGGCAAAAATGGCGACCACGACGGAATCCTATTTGCACTCGCAGCTTGGGGCTAACGGAATCGCTCGACGCCGCAAATAATGAATATGGCCTGGGCCGCCTGGCGCAATTTCTGAGTGGACGCCACGCGCTCGAGCCCAGCGCGCTCACCGCCGCATGCCTCCACGAAATCAAGAAATTCTCCGCCGCGCAAAACGATGACCGCACCATGCTGGTCCTGCGCCGCGCGTAAAAACACCAATGCACTTTGCTGCAGCTGTAAGCAGACGTGACCTCCCGCCTTACGCTACTTGGACGCTGATTTGTGCGCAGGCTTTCTTGCCATGCGCGCGGGCTTGATGGCTTCGCTCATCGGGATTTCCTTTCCCGAAGCGTCCACATAGTGAATGTCGAATGCGCCGGCGGAATGCAGAAATATCATGCAAGGCGCAGCGCCGACGCAGCGCGCCCGGTGGATATGATGCGAAGGCGCCATGGCATAGTCACCGGCGTGCAGATACGCGGCTTTAGCCGTGCCTTTCATGTCGACGCGCAACGTGCCACTTATCATCAAGATTATTTCGTCAGGAGTGTGCCAGTGCCAGGGCACTGCACATCCGCCGGCGAAACGCATGAGAATTGTGGACTGACCTTTGAAGGGGTCGCCGGTTTCAGAGGCGCCAGTGACGCACGGGGGTACGCTTGGGAGCGCGCCGAGTTTCATCGTTGCGCGAGGATGGACTACCGGCGCGGCATTCTCCTGCGCGCGAACCGGCATCGTACCTGCCACCACAATCAGGCCCAGGAAAACCAACGCGGAGCAAAACCATTGTCGAGGATTCATTGCTGCCTCCGTGGGGTGTTCGTCGCCGGCGGACCCGCGAAGCGGGCAAGCGCCCGGCTGAGTTGCCGGAACTATACTGGCACGGCGCTGAAAACGCAATGAGCGCATTTGCTGCTAGCTGGGCGCGGCGGTTCGGGCGTATTCTCTGCCGATGCAAAACGGCGCGGTGCGCAGGCCATCGCTGGGCGCAGTTCTCTTCGGAGTAATTCCATTTATTGCGATGTGCTTTTCGGTGTCGCTGTGGGACCGCGTGTATCCCATGGTGCTCGGGCTGCCGTTCAATCTTTTCTGGCTGATTTTGTGGATTCTGCTTACGCCGCTGTGCCTTTTGGGCGCGTACAAACTGGAGGCGCAGGCCAGAATGCGCGCGGCGCGTTCTGCTGAACGGCCAACGCAAGAACGTCCACAAGGAAACGCGGAATGAGCGCCGCTACAGTCGCGCTCGTGGTGATGTGCCTGATTGTGGGCGCGGGAGCGGTGCTGGGATTCTATGCAGGCGCGCACCACAAAATGGATTTGGAGCAGTGGGCCGTCGCGGGCAGAGGCTTTGGGACGCTGCTGGTCTGGCTGCTCATGGCCGGCGAAGTTTACACCACGTTCAGCTTCTTGGGCGCGAGCGGCTGGGCGTATTCGCGCGGCGGGCCGGTGCTGTACATCCTTGGCTATCTTTCGCTGGCGTACGTGATTTCGTTTTTCATCCTGCCTCCGCTGTGGGAACTGGGGCGCGCGCACCACATGCACACGGAGTCGGATTTTTTCGAGAAGCGCTACCGCAGCAAAAATCTCGCGGCGTTTGTTTCGATCATCGGCGTGGTGTTCCTGATTCCGTACATACAACTGCAGCTCGCCGGCCTGGGAATTATCGTGGAAGTGGCGAGCTCCGGCGCGGTCGGGCGCACGGCGGCGACCATCATCGGCGGCGTGCTGGTGGCGGCGTTCGTGTTCACCAGCGGAGTGCGCGCGGCGGCGTGGGTCAGCATTCTGAAAGATATTTTGCTGCTGGGCGCGGCGGCCGCCATCGGGATTTTCGTGCCGTATCACTACTTCCACGGAATCGGGCCGATGTTTGCGGCCATTGCGCGCGCGCATCCGGGACATTTGACCATGCCGGGCGCCACAAAAAATCTGCGGCATGGCTGGTTTATCACCACTGTGCTGGTGAATTCGATGGGACTTTATATGTGGCCGCACAATTTCGGCGCCTCGTTCACGGCGAAAAGCAGCAACGTGCTGAGGCGCAACGCGGTGGTCATGCCGCTCTACACCATCACGCTGCCGCTGATTTTCTTCGCGGGCTTTGCGGCCCTGATGGTCATCCCGCAGCTGAGCAACGGAGACCTGTCGCTGCTGGTGATGGTGCAGCGCACGTTTCCGGCGTGGGCGCTGGGCGTGATTGGCGGGGCGGGCGCGCTGGCGGCCATGGTTCCCGCATCGATTTTCTCGCTGACCGCGTCGGCGCTGTTCGCCAAGAACTTTTACCGGCCGATTTTTGCGCCGGCGATGAGCGATGCGCGCGTCGGCAAACTGGCGAGAGTCACGGTCGCGTTCGTGATGGCCATTTCGCTCTATTTTGCGCTGCACAATTCGCCGACGCTGGTGAATCTGCTGCTGTGGGGATACGACGGAATCACGCAATTCTTCCCGGGAGTGGTGCTCGGGCTATTTTGGAAACGAGTGACGCGCGCGGGCGTGTGGAGCGGCCTGGCGGCGGGAACCGCGACCGTGGCGCTATTGCTGCTCAGCAAGCATGATCCCATTTGGGGCGTGAACGCCGGATTCGTGGCGCTATGCGTGAACTTCGCGGTTGTGGTGGGCCTCAGCCTGCTGACCACCGCCGAACGCACTGAATTCCACGAAGCGGCCCACGCCAGCGGCAAAATCTAGCGCGATAGCCTCGCGTCAACGAGAGCCCAAATTGACCAACCTTCAATGAGGCAATTAACGGCTTGCACTCGTTGTTCGCGCGTGAGCATGTACATGCGGCTGCAGTACTAAATCCGCTTTAGCATGTCAAGCAAAATGTTGAAGGACTTACTTAGACCTTCTCCTGAGATGGCAGACAGGTCGGTTATCTTCGGTTTTAGAGATTCGTTTCGAGAAGGGGTGGATTAGGTTAAACGGAGCAGTAACAAATCCCCCCGCACGCAAACGTTCAACTATCACGAGGGTTTCTCCAACCTGGTCTGCGTCCACAGAAGGATTGGCTTTGATTATTTTCTTGATATTCATTTTGGCCATTTTACCCTCCTATCGGCGTGTAATTTTGATGCGAATGGATAACCCAACGATGCCCCCTTTTAGCCATGTAGTCTCGCAGGAGCTTATAGTACTCCCGAACGCATCTGTTCGTTTCGGCTTTTTCGCCAAAGTCTTCGATTTGCAAATTCAAATCATTGCGCAGCACTTCAAGGGAAATGCCGCGGGCGTGCGAACACCATTCCTTAGTATCGTTCAGCTTGTCTGCAATTTGCTTGGCTCTTGCTTTTTTCATTGCGGCCGTTACCGTACGTCCGCGCGTTGCGGTTTTTACCCAGTTCTTAAATTTGTATTTCACCAACCATTTCTGCAGGAGGCTATCTGAAAGCCTCTTGGACTGCTCGTAGTAATAAAGCTCCGCCGGGTCAAATTTTGATACAAGAAATGTCATTTCTGCCGTTGTGAGCTTTCCCTGCTTTGATTTTTTAATCAGAGCATCGTACTTCTCCAGGTAGCCAAGGGCCGGTATTAGCCGCCCATCTGGCCGCTCGGTCTGAGGGTCAATAGGGCCAAGGACCGAAAAATAGTCCATATGGATTGCGTCCCCGCACATCACGAGAACTGTTCCAGCGGACATAGCAAAATTGGGAACTACGAAATCAACTATCTTGTAGTGTCGGCGGATTACGTTAGCTATCCTTTCGGCAACCTCAATGAAGCCACCTTCAGTCTCAAGGATGACGACCAGTTTTTCCCGGCGTGTACTGATATCTTCGATTACATCGCGAAGATAATCCTCCACTCCATGAACAATCGGCCCGCAAAATGCCAGAACATCCGCGCCCATCGCTTCCTCAATTGCTCCAATGTGCGTATCGAGTTGGTTCTCGATTATGGCATTAGCGTTTGTCGGGCGTATTGATGGTGACTTAGACATTTTTATTTTTCCAGCGTGCGGCTGCTGCCTTACGAGCTATATCCGTCCTTTCCTTAGCTGTCATTGTCTTCATTCTTCGCTTCCCGCCGATCTTGCCGCCTCTCCGCCCAAGCTCGGCCATTAGCATCGATATTTGAGCTTTTGTAGGTGGCTGTATATCACCCCCCTCATTACTTGTCGAGAGTTTAAACAGACGATGCGATAAATGGTTTACGTCCTTCAGAGGTTCCTGCTTATTCCGCTTTGGCATGTGAAAAGTATTACATGCAAAAGCGGCTTTTGCAAGATATAATTCCATTGGCTGTCGGTGAAGACTGGGAATGACCGGAACCTTCTAGGCACCCTATTGACTCCCTACCGGACTACTTCATCCACCGCCCCCCTTAAGGGGAAGGAGCGGGACTTCCTCCCTTTAAGCGGGGCGCTGGTTGGATAAGTAGGCCCCGGAAAGGAGAATATATGGCTCGCGAAGAAGCCCCGCGTCCCGGTTATCGGGAAGTGTTTTGCCGCTTCATCATCAAGAACGGCAAAATCATCTACCCGAAAAACGCCAAAGTCTTTCACTTCTATGTAAAAGCATAGCGTGAGAGATAACGGCTCTGTCTCCGGCAGCCTTTTCTTAGCAATGTCGATTCCAGAATCCGACTCACTACCATTTCTAGGCAAAGTAGCCCACCACTCACGATGAAATGTGCTTGCGCGGGGGCGGAGTGGGGGCGATAATGGCGGCGGTTGCCCGGCCGCGGGCCCTGTTTTGTCAGGCCAGGGCAGGCGGTCACTGCCGCGAGAGGCATAGGCGCTTCAGACGCGGCGGCCATGTGTTGAAAGCCAAAGCCGCCGATACCCGCTAGGTTGGCTCTGCGGTGTCCGGGCGTTTCGAACTTCGGGGGATGCTCATGCGCTCTGCGTTTTCGGCCCCTGGAAAGCACGTTGGTCTTCACTTCGCGTGCGTCTCTGCTGCGGTGATTGCCCTGCTTGTTTTACCTTCCACGGCGCGCGCGCAAAATTTCGCGGACAGTTCCAAATGGGAGATTGGCGGGCACTACGCCTTCCTGAATTTGCCTTCGCAGTGCACCTCCGGGGCGATGTGCCAAAAGGCGGACAACGGCCTGGGCGCGAATCTCGCTTACAATTTTTCGACATGGCTCGGGCTTGACGCGGAAATGAATTTTTTCGGCAACAATGGCAACGCGCCTACCGCGACCACTGGTGGGAACGCCACCGAAGGACTTTTCGGGCTGCGTTTCGGGCCGACCACGCGGCGATGGGGACTCTACAGCGTGATGCGTCCCGGATTTTTGAATTTCAGCCGCGTGCTGAATACTTCGACTGGCGCAGCGCCGCTTTTGACTCCGATGCCTGGCGCGTATTTCGCCGCCGGCAGCGCACCAAGCGCGGAGGGAGCGCCGCAAATTTCCGCGACGCTGCGGTATCAGGCAGCCGCATCTTCGAATCCGCTGGCGGTGCTGGGAGTGACCAGCGCTACATATTTTGCGCTCAACTACGGCGAAGAGATCGAATACCGCGCGACAAAACATGCGGCGCTGCGCCTCGACATTGGCGACACGATTGTGGCCTATCCCGGGGCGACGCTGGGCGCGCCATTCCATCAGCATAATTTCCAAATCTCGGAAGCCATCGTGATTCGGTTCTAACTCGGGTGGCCGTCCGCAAAACGGTACATCAGCCTAGCTAAGGCTCGGGCGGTGGCCCTATCAGCTTCATTCCGTGCTTCTTGAACAGCGCCGCAAGGACGTCGTGCGAGAGTCCGAGCGCACTTGTTCTCGCCTTCTGCTGGGCCTCTTGCAAGTCGTAAAAGAAGGCTTCCATGCTTCCAGCGGGCTGCCACATGGTCAGGCCGACTGAGCCAGGCTTGACCGCTAGGGGCGAGTGAGGAACTCCGCGTGGCCCGAGCACCATATCGCCCGCCTTGGCGTGGAACTTCTTGTCGCCAATTAGAATCATGTGCTCTCCCGCGATGGTGTACCAATATTCATCCTGGTGATAGTGAATGTGAACAGGGATTCCTTGCTTTTGCCATTCATGGGCGTTGGGGGAAGTATGGGACCGGTCTGGGGCTGTTTCCGAAAGCAATGCTCGCATGCCCGCCTTCACCTGTTCGAGCATGCCGCCACCCGGACCTATCATGGCCAATCCCCCGCCGTTATCTGTTCCCGAAATAATAAAGTGAGTTCGAGACTGGGGACGACCACGATTCTGACCGAAGGGTACGAGCAAGCCTTCCTTACTTTGTACCGCATCCGGTGCGCTTTTCATCGAGCCTATTGCCAACGCAGCGATGAGCGACTGTAGTATGGCTCGGCGTTCCATCTAACACCTCCTCGGCGAACCTCGTTAGCGAGAAATTCGGATTTCAGGCCGCGTCTGCGCGAAACGATAGGCCTGCCGCCCGCTGGTGTCAACTCACAACCGACAGCGCCAGGAACGAGGCGACTATAGCGCAAGTAATACGGCGGCCTATCAACTTTTAGGTCTTGCCTCTTTGAATTAGCTTTCGCGATGCGGCAAGGCCACGCCTTTTGCCGAGACGGCTAACGCGGGGACGAGCCAGCGGAAGAAAAGCGTTGCAGCGAGGCCGCCGGCGAATTCGGCGATGATGAATGCGGGCGCGCCGGCGAGAGCAAATCGCTGGGGCTTTATCGCTGAGCGTCAGCGCGGGATTCAATCAACACGGAGCGTGGAAGTGGCGCTGGAGGCGGAGGGCGACGTTGACCAGCGCGATCATCACCGGGACTTCGACGAGCGGGCCGATTACCGCGGCGAACGCTGCGCCCGAGCTGACTCCAAAAACCGCGACAGCGACCGCGATGGCGAGTTCGAAATTGTTGCTGGCGGCGGTGAACGCTAACGTGGCCGTTTTGCTGTAGTCGGCGCCGATGCGGCGGCCCATCCAGAAGCTCACGAAAAACATCACCACAAAATAAATCAGCAGAGGAACAGCGATGCGCAGCACGTCCAGGGGAAGGCGCAGGATCAAGTTCCCTTTCAGGCTGAACATCACGACGATGGTGAACAGCAGCGCGGCCAGCGTCAGCGGGCTGATGAACGGAATGAAGCGCGCGCGATACCAGTCGCGGCCTTTGGCTTTCAGAAAACTGAAGCGCGTAAACATTCCCGCAAGAAATGGAATGCCCAGATAAATGAAAACGCTTTTGGCGATTTGCGCGATGGTCACCGCGACGACGCTTCCCTTCAGGCCCAGCAGCGGCGGAAGCGCAGTGATGAAAATCCACGCGTAGAGGCTGTAGAAAAGCACCTGAAAAACGCTGTTGAAGGCGATTAGGCCGGCGGCGTAGTCGGAGTCGCCGCGCGCGAGTTCGTTCCACACAATGACCATGGCGATGCAGCGCGCGAGGCCGATCAAAATGAGGCCGGTCATGTACTCGGGATATCCGCGCAAAAAAGTGATGGCCAGCAGGAACATCAGGATGGGGCCGATGACCCAATTCTGCAGCAGCGAGAAGCCCAGCACTTTGCGATTGCGGAAAACTTGGCCAAGGCGCTCGTACTGCACTTTTGCGAGCGGCGGATACATCATCAAAATCAAGCCGATGGCGATGGGAAGATTCGTGGTGCCGGACTGGAATTTGCCCATGAAAGCTGCGCTGCCTGGAATGTAATGGCCCAGCGCGACGCCGAGGATCATCGCGAGAAAAATCCAAAGCGTCAGATAGCGATCGAGAAAGCTGAGGCGCTTGCGATCGAGTGGAGAGCATAGTTCCGCGTTGATCGAGGAACTGACGCGCGGAGTCTGCGTGCCGATGCTCATTTCAGGGCCGGTCCGCGATTCGTTTCCAATGTGGCCGAGGTTTTTCCGAACCGCCCGGTCGATAGCGTATTTTCATGACGCGTGTGCGGAGCCGGATTGTTCGCCGGACGGCTGGCCGAATTGTTCTTCGATGCGCGCAATAATTTCGTCGCGGGCGCGGCGGAAGGCGGCGAGTTTTTCTTCGCGCGTTCCAGTGGCCGCGGCGGGATCGTCAACATCCCAGTGCAACGATTTGAAAGTGGCGGGAAACACCGGGCATTTTTCGCGAGCGTTCGCGCAAACGGTGATGACGTACGCGACGGGCGTACCGAGCAATTCGCGAACGTCCTTGGAGCGCTGCGCGGAAATGTCCACGCCGATTTCGCGCATGGCCTCGACGGCGAGAGGATTCAGCTCTTTCGGCTCGACGCCCGCGCTAAGGGCGTCGAAGCGGTCGCCGGCGATGTGGCGCAGATAGCCTTCGGCCATTTGGCTGCGCGCGGAATTTCCGGTGCAGAGAAAAAGAACTCTTGGCTTGATGGCCATTTCAATGCTCCTTCACGCGGGCGAGCGGGAAAAGCCGCAGATCTTCGCAGAGAACGCGAAGTTCTGCGCTACCACTTCGAAGCCGCAAACGGGCCGATGGAAATAATCGGCCCCTACAGAATGCAAAATCGAATTCAAAAGCGGCCGCGAAGCGTGCCCAAGCGACGGCCCCACACACACTCTAAAGCCGCAGATCTTCGCGAAAACCGCGAAGTTCTGCGCTACCACGGCAAAGCGTGAAGCGGCACCGTTGCGGCGGCGACGCGTTGCCCCGACCTGCACTTCAGCCGCAGCAGCTTGGGCCGCAGCAGGATTTTTGTGCGGCTGAATCGCGCGTGCTTGCATGCTCGGGCTTTTTCGCGCGGATGAAGGCGCTGGCGAATTTGCCGTCAACGTACGGCGCGATGGCGTCAGCGTCGATTCCAGCGGAAGCGAGGAACTGGCGCGCATCATTGACCGTGTAGACGCGCGTGGGCTCGATTTCAATTTCCGTGAATCCCGCGGCGGCGAGTTTGGCGCGATATTCGGACTCCTGCATGGCTCCGGCGACGCAGCCGATCCACAATTCGACGCTGCGGCGAATCTCGGCGGGAACTTCGCCACGCACTACTACGTCGGAAACCGCAAAACGGCCGCCGGGGCGCAACACGCGGAAGGCTTCGCGGAGGACGCGATCTTTGTCCGCGGAAAGATTGATGACGCAATTCGAGATGATCACGTCCACGGAATTCTCCGGCAGCGGAATGTTTTCGATTTCGCCTTTCAGAAATTCGGCGTTGGCGACGCCGGCGTTGCGCTGATTTTCGCGCCCCAGAGCGAGCATCTCGTCGGTCATGTCCAGGCCGTAGGCTTTTCCGGTGGGGCCGACGCGGCGCGCGGAGAGCAAAACGTCAATGCCGCCGCCGGAGCCGAGATCGAGCACCGTTTCGCCGGGCGAAAGTTTTGCGAGCGCAGTGGGATTGCCGCAGCCGAGCGATGCGGCCACGGCCTTTTCGGGCAGCGCGGAAGTTTGCGCGTCGTCATAAAGATTGCCGGTGATGGGGTCGCAGGCGCTGAGGCCCGAGGCTCCGCAACACGCCTTCGAGCCAGCGGCGGCGCGGCGCGCGGCTTCGGCGTATTTGGATTGCACTTCGTCGCGGATGTTTTGCTGTACAGCAGGCGCGGAATTCGCTGCGCAATTTTTTGATTCGCTGGTGGCCATGATTTTCGCCCTTCCTTCCTGCACCTTTTGCTCTGTTTCTTTGCGCGGAGCCAAGAGCCGCAGAACTTCGCAAAAACCCTCCCGACAAAGCGCCGGGGCCAGTAACGGCGCTATACAAACTGTCTCGACATATCTGCGTCGGCGAATATGTCAGAGGCATTGTGACGCTACGCAATACATATGTCAAGGCAAATATGTTCATGGTAGAATGGCGGGCATGACGCGGCGGAAAAATCCACGGCTTCGCAGCAGCGATGGGCGCTACGCCGGTTTGCGCAAGCCGGTGCTGCACCGGCTTTTTCGCGCGCTGGCGGATCCGACGCGACTGCGTTTGCTGAATTTGGTGGGCGGGCGCGAAGTGTGCGTTTGCTATTTGGTGGAAATTCTAGGGCTGAACCAGCCGAAAATTTCGCGGCATCTGGCGTACTTGCGGCGCGCGGGGCTGGTGGCCGCGCGGCGTCAGGGCAAATGGATGCATTACCGGCTGGCGCTGCCGAAGGACCGCGTGGCGGCGCAGATTTTGCTGGGCACGCTCGAGGCCATGCAAAATGATCCGCGCATGCGCTACGACCTTGCGCATTTGAACGCAGCGTGCTGTTCGCCGGAGAAGTACGAAGTGCCGCAGGGCGCGCCCATGCCGGAGGCGCTGCAGGCAATCGAGGATGCGCCGTTTTTTTCGTCGCCGAATGGGTGAAGGTGACGAGCAAAAGACAGTGACGAGTGACGAGTGACAAGCAAACGGTGGTCAGTGGTGAGTGAAGATTTGCGTTTGTAGTTGAAAGTTGAGAGTTGAGAGTTGAAAGTCGCAAGTAGAATCTCCTCGAAATAAAATCACCCGCGAGCAAAAAGATAATTCAAAAATTCCACCGTTGAACAGCAACGGTGCGGCACGCGGGCGGCGCACCGATATAGAACACCGGCCCCCACAGAACGCGCCCCGCGGCACCGACGGGCAGGGTAAGTGTGCGGGCGGTGGCAAAGCGGCGTCGAGCCGCCGCACTCCCAAAAAGTCACGCTGAGTATGCGAGACGTGACAGCCGGCGCTTCCAGCGCCGCGGGCGCAGCAAGCTGTCGCCCCTACGAAAGCGAAGGCCGCGGATCTTCAAAATGCGAAGCTCCGCGCTACAAAGGCAAAGCGGCGGCGAGTCGATACAAAACAGCCCTACAAACCCAATGGCGACGGTGCGTGTGAAGAGCAACAGTCTGCGCTACAGAACGCGGCATTTCGCTAAGCGGAGGCGGGTTTGGTTTTTTGGGTGGCGGGAGGGCGCAGAGAGTTGGCGTTGGACGCGAAGGCAAGTTCCGTCTGAGTAGCTCCGCCGTTTCCCGGCTTCGCGGCGCCGTCAGCCTGAGACGCGGCATCATCAATGCGATTTGCGGCGCCGTCGTTACCTGCGCCAGCCGTTACGGCGGCGGCAGCGCCCGTGGCAGCGCCATTATCGCCCGCAGACGCGGCAGAGCCGGCGAGGGCTGCTTCTTCGCGCAGAGGAATGGCGGCGCGCACGGTAGTGCCTTTTTCGGTGGAGTTAACTTCGAACGTGCCGCCCAAATCGTTGAGACGCTCACGCATGCCGCTGATGCCCACGCCGCTGCGCTGCGTGTTGCGGAACCATCCGCGAAGCGTCTCCGCGGGAATTCCCTTCCCCTGATCGGAAATCTCGATGGTCAGGCTGCGCTCGCTGGCTTCCACCTTCACCGTGGCGGTTTTGCTTCCCGAATGGCGATGAATGTTGGTGAGGCATTCCTGGAGAACGCGGAAAAGCGTCAACTCGGCGGAATGGTCGAAGCGCGGAAGCGGCGGAACTTGCGCGCTGACCCTGATGCCGCTGCGTTCCGTGAAGCCGTCAATGTACCAATTGATGGCGGAGGAAAGGCCAAGAGCATCGAGCAGCGGCGGATGCAGCAGATGCGAAAGAGTGCGCAGATCGGCGGAGCAGCGTTCGATGATTTTTCCGGCTTCATCGAGTTTTTCAGCCGCGGCGGCGGGAAGCTCGGGAGCGCAACGGCGCGTTGCTTCGATGGCCAGGCCCAAAGCGCCGAGATACTGACCGGCGCTGTCGTGAAGTTCGCGAGCGATGCGACGGCGCTCGTCGTCTTGCGCGCGCATGAGCGAGATAGAAAGCTGGCGCTGAGCTTCCTCGGCAGCAAGGCGTTCGAAAAAGCGGCGCAGATGGGAGGCCACGCTGTTCATAGTGCTCAGGAAAGCCTCATCTGGTTCCAAGAGGCGGTCAGAATAGAGCACCAAGACGGCGCAAACGGATGACCCGAGCGAAATCGGCTGAGCGAAGGCGCAGACCAGTCCGGCCTTAGCCACTTCGGGCAAGCCCTGAAAATAGGGATCTGCAGCGATGTCGGGCACCCAGACGGCCTGCCGCAAGCGGAGCACACGATGGGCGGGAGAACCCTTAGCAGACTCTTCAGCGCGTTCTAATGCGTTGCGAACGGGCGCGAAGCGCGGCTCGTCGCCGTTGAACCAGGAGACGAGCGCCGGAGGTTGCGCGCAAGACTCCGAAGCAAACGCTATGGCGCGGCCAAAACACCAGTGCGTGTGAACGCAAATGGAAGCGAGGCACCAGCGCAACGCCTCCGAGGCGGATTGAGCCTCGATGACCGCTTCGCCGACCTCGTTAAGCAGGCGCAGATAGCCAAGCTGGCGGCGTTCCTGCGTGACGTCGCGATTGACTTCCTTGATGAGCAGAGGAGCGCCACTGGAAGTGCGCAGAAGCGACTGGCGGCTGAGCACGGTGATTTGTTTGCCGTCCTTGCGGCGATGCTGCAGTTCCCCTTCCCAGTAACCATTCTTGACGAGGGCCTGGTCCAGGGCTTCACGGCTTACCGGGAATTGAGTCTGGAGAACAGAGTGTGTCTCCTTTCCAATGACCTCATCGGCGCTCCAGCCGTAAAGCTGCTCCGCGGCGATATTCCAGGCTTCCACGACGTTCGCGGGATTGCGTATGATGACCGCATCGTGCGTGAGATTAATAACGGCACGGGCGCTGCCGGGAGAAGAAAGCCAGGCGGCGACGGAGGCGCTGGAGGCGCGGCGCGAGGCGGTCTGGAGCCTTGCGTCGAATTCAGCGGCCAGCTTCGAGAACTTTGCTTCCGCCGCGTCTTGCTGCGCCGGATTTGGCGCGGAGGACGCTTGATGTGAAGATTTGGCGCGATTTTTGGGCGGCGCAGGTTGCGCGTTCGACACGCCGGCGGAGGCACGCGGCTTTGCGGATGCTCCGCGTTTCGCATTTCGGGCACGAGCAGGCCGACTTGTGGAACCTCGGTGCTTCGGCATTCAGACCCTTTTGCCCTGCGTGATGTTTACAACGAAAAGCGAAGAGTGCGCTGGGCCAGTTGAACATTGTATTTAGCGAGGAACGTAAAGTCAACGTTGACACCGCTGCGGGTAGCGCGTCGCGGGCCACGTTACGTTGGAGCCTTGGGGATACCAAGGCAAGCCGTGGACCAGACTGAAGAGTTTGTGTGGCAACAGCGAAATACAGAGCCCAGCGGCTTCCCGACCAAAAGCGTCGGGACGCAAACAGCGCGAAAGCCGCAATGAAAATGCGACGTTTACGGCACGGTTGAAACCGTGCCCTTACGAAAAACTGGCTTCTTTCACACAAACTCTGAAGCCTGTGCCAGAGCTAGAGTGGCGGTTCACACGGCGGCTGGGACAAGCGATCCTCTGCAAAGCGGGTGCAAGCAAACGGGGAAAATTGTGCCAGCCACTTTAGGTGAGCTAGCGCGATTATCCGGAGGCGGAGTCAGCCACGCCGGAAACCTCACTGTGGGGCAGGAACTCCTTCGCGATGAGCTCGTCTGCGCGATCAAGCAGAGAGCGAAATTGCTTGAGTAATGTTTGCCGTTCCTCCGGGTCATGAATGCATTTGAGTTGGCTGGATAAAGTCTCCAACTGAGCTGTTAATTCTTGCAACGCTATGAGGGCATCGGTCATTCGTATGATTTCGCGGCGCTTGGCATCGTATGAAGGGCAATCCTCTCCTGAAGATTCCTGCCGCGCCATAGGGTATAGAACCCACATAAATGCAGGGTATCCTACTGTTATAATTTTCGGTACCAGCGCGTTGGAAAAATGAGCGAAATGCTGCGGCGCAAGCGTTGCGGCCACAATCTTGCGAAATTCGTGGAGTTATCGGCCAAGGCTGATCGGCCAGGGGCGCAAAATCATCAGCGTCATCAGAACGAAACCCAGCAGCGCGACGTCCTTCATGAACTGGATCATCTCCATTTGCTTGGCCTGCGGGTCCTTAAGGTTCCAGAAGTTGTGCATGCCGAACGCGAAAGCGAACAGGCAAATCACCAGCAGAATCGCGCCAATGGTCGGATGGAATCCGAGGAGCATGCTGAGGCCGCCGAGAACCAGCAAAATGCCGCTGAAGGCGACGCCGGCACCCGCGGCGGGAATGCCTTTGCTTTTGGCGTAGCCGGTCATCATGGAATGCCCGGTGAAATGGTGCATTCCGGACATGATAAAAAACAGGCCGACGATGATGCGACCAATGAGGAAAATCACGATGTAAGCAGTATCGAGGTTGGCCATGGGATTCGCTCCTTTGATGCAGCCGCTATCGATTGGCTGGGCCGAGGACGAGTTCCCAAAAATGTTTACGCGAGCCCGCGCGACCCGAAAACTCACGCGAATGCGCCGCTCACCGGATACTCATTAGCACGATTCAGTTGCGGAAACAATGGCGAGTTAATTTCGCGAGGCAATTCGCGGCGGCCGGCGGTGGCCTGCGGTTGAGCGAGCCAGCGGATTTGGATGGCGCGGCGCGGGGCGATATACTTTAAATGTCCGGTCCGGAGAGGATCAGCAAATGCGCAAATTCTGGCGCGGCTTTTGTTCGATGTTTGTGGCGGCGGCGTTCTTTGGGACGCTGCTGATTTCAGGATGCGCAGTGCGCGGCGAATACCGCGTGTACGACCCGGAGTATCACGATTATCACCGGTGGAACCACACGGAAAACGATTATTACATTCGCTGGGAAGATGAAACGCACCGGCGCCATCGCGATTTCCGCGATCGGGACCAGCGCGACCAGGATGATTACTGGAGATGGCGGCACGAGCACGAGAATGATCATCATGACCATGACCGTGACCATGACCACGGGCACTAGGGCAGCGTTCTGGCGTGAGTTGACCCGGAGGTCGTGCTAAACTGACGGTGCTTTGACAGAGTAGCGTGCTCGCACTTTAGCGCGTGACAGTTTCGGGGCGGCATTCGTGCCGCCCTTTTTTATTTTGCTGGCGCGGGTACGCAAGCAGTGTCGAAGCGCTTTGTTTCAAGGCAGAGATTCGCCGCATTTGAGAAGCGCCTCGCCAGTTCACACCGACCTAAAAAAATAAAGTCACGCCTCGTGATAAGCCCTACATAATTGTAGGGTTAACTCGCAATCTTAACGCCGCTTACTGGAAATGCGCACGCTGTTGCACCCCGCGAATTTTGTCAGCGCGGTGACGCTTTATGTCAAGCGATTCGCCCCGATAAACTGTTGAGAACGCGCAGCTTTGACCGAGTGTTCTCATGAGCGTAGGAAATTTACCCCACCCGCAAGCGGCCAGGCGATTGCTTTCCATGCAACCGAGGATTAGGGCCCACCCTGTCTAAAAAAATTTACCGGGTTTCCCAGGGAAGGGGAAAAAGTGAAGAGAATGGTCAAAGTCAAACAGAACGTGGTTCGAGGTTTACTGATAATCCTGGCTATAACGGTGGGCTTTTTTGTGACGCCTAGGCGGGCGAACGCAGCAGCGGACACAGGCGTGAGCATCTGCGAACTGTCGCAGCGCGCGACATCCGCGACTACGCCCTATACGTGCATTCTGTCAGAGGCGTTTTCGTCAGCGGCGACCGCATACTCTGCCATCACGATGCCAGGGTTGACGTTCAGCGCCTCGGCGCAAGGTCTCGTGAAGATTTTCGCTGACACAAGCGACACGGTGCTAAGCGACGTGATCGCGTTTGCCAACAATGACAACGGCACAGCCACTGTCCTCTTCAGTTCGGGTGGCGCCATGGGGATGTTTCCGTCGCAGTTCATGGCGCTGCCGGTAATCACAACTATCTCCGAAGCAGGAGGGAGCAGTTCAACCAGGGTAAACGTGGCGCTTAACGGCGGAGGGAGCGCCGGATTCACTGTGGGGATCTTCAACGGGAGCAAACCGGTCACGTCGGGCGGAGGATCGGACCCAAGCAGTCCCATGCCAGAGCCAGGGACTTTGCTACTCCTTGGGTCTGGACTGAGCGTGATGGGTTTCGCTCTGCGCCGGCCGTGGAAAGGACCTTTGGCTTAGCGTAGTGTTTTCACGTCACATCAATCATACGTAGCGCAAAGTTTTTGTGCCTGCGCGGGTTCGGCGGCCATCCCCTAAAGAGGCGCGCTGGAGGAACGCTACCTCCTCCTGCGTTGCCAAGCTTCTTCCCAGCCGCCGGGCCTGCGCATTAATGTTTTAAGACACTCCAGAAGAAAATTTCGGGCGAGCATGAGGCGTTAAGCTTCGAGGCGCGTTCTTGGACGGCAGGAATTCGCCGCACTTGAGAAGCGCCTCGCGAGCTGACGTTATTGCTTGTCGTAGACGGCGACGCTCACGGTCCTCTTGCCGTTGGCGCCGATTCCGCGGACGGTAACGGTGCGCGTTTTGCCGTCGGCGGAGACAACGATGCGGGCATGGTCGACCACTTTGCCGTCCTTTTTCTCCGTGGCGACAATGACGTGAGAGCTGACGACTCGGTAGGAGCGCGAGTTGCTGATCGGATCGCCGGTGACCGGGTAATCCTTGCCGTCGAATTTGCCGGTCCACACGCTATGGAGCGTCTGGCCGCTGGCGTCCGTTCCGTCGATGGTGCAGGTTATGTCGCCGCCAGACATGGTGTAAGCGACCGTGGTATTTTGCCCTCCGCCGGCGGCCAGTTTTGACTTGGCGGTGTTCAACTGCCACGTGCCCATGAATGCGGCGACGGGCGACGCGTAAGACGCTGCGACCGCAGCGAACAGAACAGCCGCCGCGCACAGAAAGATCTGCTTCAATAGTTTCTTGTTCATTGGATCTCCAATCTCGATTTGAGTTACGGGCCGATTAAGGGGGGTGCGCGGAGTGTACACCCGAAACGGCGCGAACAGGAAAGGAAATCGGTTGCCGGAGGTTAGGGCAAATCAAGAGCGATCTTCAGAGCAGTATTGATTTGCGCGATCCTCTGATTCGAAAGGCGCCGTGGCGGGACCCTAAGCTGCGAAAACCCGCACGCCGAACCGCTAGGATTCCGCCTGAGTAGAAAAAGGCACTAGGACCGGCGCTATACCCATTCTCGCCGTTACATCAGTAACAAACTGCCGGAAGTACGGCCAAATAATGAGCTTGAACTCGGATGAAACAAATCGCCGAGCCATAGCGTCGAAGTTTTTTGTGCCTGTATGGAAATGACTCCGAAAAGTGCAATCCACGCGAAGCAAGAGTTCTTTGTTCTCAGGATGCTCAAAAACAAGGTTGAAATCCGCCAAACAATCAAAATAGCCCTTGCCTGAATCACTCAGTTTATAGTCGCTTTGAATTCTTCTCGTCGGTTCCTTTCGCACGCGACGAATACTCATGTACTCGTCCCTCTCGAGCCTAGTGTGGGAACTCTCAAGACCAAGCCCAATTAGCTTAAGGTCGCGAATAAATCTTTCGTACCTACCGTCATTGGAGGTATTCAAATTTTTCTGCTTTGGCATGACTCCTCTTCGCTCTATCAAAGGGCTTCTCTTGAATCCTCGTCGCGCGTCCAAGCCGCGTTAGGAGGGGACGCCGGCTGGACGCTCGGCTGCCCGCGTCGATCAACTCCCAGCGCACTGCTTTCGCCGTTTCCTCCCAAATGCTTGCGCGGGCGGTCACAGCGAACATGCGAGCGCCAGCAGATTCCGCGAGAATCGTGCTGACAAGATGGTTGAGACTCACCCCTTCTGACTTAGCCATTTTCGCAAGCTTGCGGTGAAGGCTTCTGGGGACCCTCTGCACCCACTTACCGCTCGGAAGACCTGCCTCTGCCTGTGGCTCTGGAATCGGCTGGCCAGCTTCGATTGCCTCCTCCAGCCAGGCACGCTGAATTTCCGACAGAGCTTTTAGGGCATCCTCGGGCGTCGGCCCATCAGCAGTGCAACCAGCTAGTTCTTCTATCCGCGCGAGGTAGTCTCCCTCCTCATCCTTCCGAATTACAACCGTATAGGGAAGTTCCAGATAATATTTCAAATCATGCTCAGACATTTGCTCACTCCTCGTACCAGCCCAGCTCGATCATCGCATCGATAAAATCATCCACGTAGCAGGCCTTTACTTGGCTGCTTCCTCTATGATGCCGACACACCACAAATATTCGCTCGTCAACGCGGAATAACCGACCGTGCGTGGTATCCCGTACATTGACGCTGTGAGATGCTCGAAGCTGGTTGACCACCCACTCAATGTCCTCTAGGGTGACGTTTCTCCGGGATCGGGCGATCTGCCGAATTCGTTCCTTAACCCGCTCTGTATCTGACATTCCCCTCTCACTTTATGAGCCGCCCCCCACGAGAAGATGATACTACATATAGTATCATGCTGTGTCAAGTCAAATGTTTTGGTGCTTGTCTGCGCGCGCCAGTCCTTCCCGGACGCGGAAGTAGCGGTTGGGCGGGTACAGGCCGGCGCGGTCGAATTCGCGGCCGCAGGCCTTCTTTACTTCCTGGAACCAGTAATCGAACGTGTCAGGGCAGATGCCGCAGAGGGTGATGGCGCGGCGATACTCGATGCGTCGCAGAAAATAAATGCGAAAGAGCTTTTGCCGGCCTTTCCATTCGGGGCGGCGCAGGGCGCGCGCGGCGATCATCTCGAAGTCAGCGACGTATTCCTCGGCGCGAGCGCGTTCGGGGCGCCAATGGTAGCCGTCGGAGGGAGATTCGAGGTCCACGGCGGCGACGTGCCCGCCGAGAAATGCCCGCATGCCGCGGTACCGCGCGTAGCAACTGTCGAAGATTTCTTGTGGCTTCATCAGATCCCTCCGAGTGAAGTCAGTGATGAATCAGCCTTCGGCTTTAACACCAACGGATTAAGACCGCAGAATCTCAAACGCGAGACTCTGCGCTACACCCGCGACTGCGTTTCAATGGCTCCAGCCGCCTTGCTTCTCGACCGTGTCCACAACTTCGCGCCAGGCATCGATGCACTCCTGCCAGCCTTCGAGATGGCCGCGCGTGAATTCCGTGGCCAGCTTTTGGCGTTCGCGGTTATCGCGCTGCAAGTCGAAGATGTCCTGACGTTCGCGAGTGGGCGCGCGCCACGCGACGCCAAAGCGCCACTTGAATTCGCGCAGCGCCCGCGCAATGAAATGCAGCGGCGCCGGCAGATACACGCCGACGCGACGACGCGGCTCGTACCACGCCAGACGCCATCCGCGGCGCGGCTCCGCGCCATGGCCCAATTCGCAACGAACGATCCCCCGTGTTGTCATAATCGCCTCCCTAAAATTTCTTGCTGCTTGTGATGGCCTCTTCCCACGCGTCAAACTGAAATCTGTTTTGCAGGCTCGTCACTCATCACTTGACACTTGTCACTGCCTTTCACTCATTCGCGATGAATTTCCGGGCCCGCGCCGACGCGCAATTCGCCGCGCAATCTGAATTCGCGCAACGCTTTTGGATTTGTGTTAATGGAAATGGGGTACAGACGCGGCGGCTGATGGTGATTCGCGGCAGGAAATTCTCCGCCGGGGCGCGCTTTTGTTTCTTTTCTTTCAGAACTAAATTCTCTATGAGCGGCGGGCGCGGGGTCGCAAGTCGCTGCATTCACAGGAGCATGCGCGACGAACGCCTGATTCTGTTGGGCCACAAGTGGCCCTTTTGAGGCCGTCTCACGTGCCAGAAGTGGCCCTTTTGAATTCGGCGCAAAAAAGGGAGGCTGTGGAAAAGCGAACTGTTTCTGTGGAAAACCCAATTGCTGCGGGCCGAATTTCTTGGCCTTGGCGATCTCGATAATCATGCGCTTGTGGACTCCATGCGTAACGCGCACGTAGCCGCCGCGAATAAGGCGCGCCATCCAGCGCTTGAGCGTGCGAACGGCCATGCCAGTGTCCTGGCTGATGATTTCGTAGGTCAGCGCTGAGCCGCCGAGCACCAGCCCAACTCCGTGCCGCTCGCGCGTTTGCCGGTGAATGAGCCAGCCAAAGAGCCACACGGCAGGGCCGATGCGCTGGAGATGCGCGTCCTCCCAGAGGCCGCCGCGAATGCCGGAATTGAGGTGCTTGCCTCGCAAATTCAGCGCAGCCGTGTTGCCTAATCCTGGCGCGCCATCAACGAAACTTCTTTGACCATTCTTTTTACCTCTCCGCTCTCTCCGCTTTGCGGTTGACGAGAAATCCCGCGACAAAAACACACGACATCTCGTTGCTCCCTGTGACTCCTGTACAAGTTTTGTCTGCGCGCGAAGAAGCGGAGCGGTGTTGCCTAATTTTGGCGCGCCTTCAAAAACATTTCTTTGAACATTCCTCCTGCCGCTCCGCTCTGTCGTTTGTACTGTGGATGGCACATCCCGTGAAGAACGCCCCGCCCAGATGCTGACGCTGCAGCATCTCTCATAATTGTTCGCAACGACGCAAACGATGCAAACGCCGCCAATCTTCCGCAAACTCTTGTCGCGCCGCAAGCATCTGGGCGAAGTCCCCGCGTGTTCGAACACTCGATTCACCATCAACTCCTCCCGCTCCCACAAAATAATGATTAGAAGTATGGCGAAGTGATGGCGTTGATGAGTTGAATGCGAGCGCTGTCTTGTCTAGGTATTTGCGGGATATGTTAAACGTTGAGGAGCAACACCCTCCTTGTGGTCAGATCAAAGCTAACTGTCCAAATGGGCTTTGTTAGCGTTGAGTTTCACACGACTCACCGGGCAACGCGCGGCGGTCGGTCGGGACACGCCAACAGAGCCCTCGCCTGCGCAAGAATTGCACTTGGTTCGTGCGGCACATGCGGTGCTTCGCGCGTGGCGCTCTTGTCATTACGATGAATTACGCGACGCGGCTACGAGCGGGGGCAGGCCCATCGGGCTTTCGAGGACCAGTTATCATCAATGGCGCGGTGAGAGCGGGCGCGGAACCGGAAGGAAAGTGGCAGCACAGCAGGTCGCGACGATCAGCGCTGCGCCGCACATGGCGCGCCGTCGACGTGAAGAGGTTCGCCTCGACGCATCCGCGCGTAGCACAAAACGCTGTGCTGCGCTTTTTGCTTGCGCCAATTCCGCTGCGCGGTAGGACTCACAAGCAAACTCACAAGAAAATGGCAGCACTGCAGGGCGCGACGATCGGCGCTGCGCTGCACATGGCGCGCTGTCCACGCGGAGAGCTTCATCTTGAAGCATCGGCGCGTAGCACAAAATGCTGCTCTGCGCTTTCTGCTTGCGCTTATTCCGCCGCGCGGTAGGACCCGACAGCAGGTCTTGACCGATCGCATCTGCGCTGCACATGGTGCGCTGTCCACGTGAAGAGCTTCACTTCGAAGCACCGGCGCGTAGCACAAAACGCTGTGCTGCGCTTTGTGCTTGCTCCGGTTTCGCCTCGCGGTAGGACAAGCCCATTCGCAAGAAAGTGGCGCCATGGCGATTCGAGGTAATCAAAACTGCGGCACGCGGCGAGGGCTCCCCTACAAGTCATCTCACAAATGTGAGACGACGAACCGCATCGAGCACGAACAGCAGCACTCATGGCGTTCGCATGGCTCACCTCGTGCAACGAATGAGATGCCAGCAAGCATTCGAGCTCGGTTTCCTCGCGCCGCAGCTCCGCATCGCGCACACCCCCGCCGCTGCATGGCCGCAAAGCCCTTCACCATCGTTTCACATTCACAAATCGCCTCGCGCATGATATTTCTTTCATGATTCGACCAAACGTTCGCATCATGGAGCCGACCGCATGAAGCAGCGCACCGAAAAAGATTCCCTCGGCGAACGCCAAGTTCCCGCCGAGGCCTACTACGGCATTCAAACCCAGCGCGCCATCGACAACTATCCGATCAGTGGCCATCGCGCCGACCCGCTGCTCATTAAAGCCATCGGGTGCGTCAAAAAAGCCGCCGCGCTCGCCAATCAACAGCTCGAACTCATTCCCGAAAAAATCGACGCCGCCATCCTCCGCGCCGCCGACGAAGTCATCGCCGGAAAATTAAACGACCAATTCATGGTGGACGTCTACCAGGCCGGCGCCGGCGTTTCCTTCCACATGAACGCTAACGAGGTCATCGCCAATCGCGCCATCGAAATTCTCGGCGGCAATCGCGGCGACTATTCCGTCGTCCATCCCAACGATCACGTCAATTTCGGCCAGTCCACCAACGACGTTTTTCCAACCTCGATGCGCCTCGCCACTTTGCTCCTCACCGACGAAACGCTCGCCGCCGCCGCGCAACTGGAAGCCTCCCTCGCGCGCAAAGGCAAAGAGTTCGACGCCATCCTCAAATCTGGCCGCACGCATATGATGGACGCCGTTCCGGTGCGCCTGGGCCAGGAGTTTCGCGCCTACGCCACGGCCATAAATCGCGCCCAAGAATCCATTCGCGACGCCCAGGAATTCCTCCGCGAAGTTGGCCTGGGCGGCTCCGCCGTCGGCACCGGCGTCAACACGCATCCCAAATTCCAAAAACTCGTCGTCGCCAAGCTCAGCGAAGTCTCCGGCCAAAAACTCGTCGCCACCGACGACATGCGTTACGCCATGCAGTCCAATCTCGCCATGTCCACCGCCTCGTCCTCGCTGCGCAATCTCGCTCTTGAACTCATTCGCATCACCAACGACCTGCGCCTGCTCTCCAGCGGCCCCAACACCGGCCTCGCCGAAATTCTCATTCCCGCGCTGCAGCCCGGCTCCTCCATCATGCCCGGCAAAGTCAATCCCGTTATGGCTGAACTCACCGCCATGGTCGGCTTTCAAGCCGTGGGCGCCGATATCGCCACCGCGCTCGCCGTGCAAGCCGGCCAGCTCGAATTGAACGTCATGATGCCCGCCATGGCCTGGAACACGCTGCACTCCGCGCGCATTCTCGCCAACACCATGCGCGTCCTCGCCGCCAAATGCGTGGACGGCATCACCGCCAACGCGGAACGCTGCCGCTACTACGCCAACGCCACGCTCTCCGTCGCCGCCGCCCTCAATCCTTACATCGGCTACGCTGCCGCCGCGGAAATCGCTAAGGAAAGCGTCAAGACCGGCCGGACCGTCACGGAAATCGCCCTCGAACGCAAGCTCCTCGACGAGAAAACCATGCACGAAATCCTCGACCCCTACCGCATGACCGAGCCCGCCGCGCCAATCGAAGAGGCCCGCGCCAAAGCCAAAAAGAAGTGACCCGCCTGCGCAAGATTCGGCTTCGGCGCGCCCAAGGGCGAGTAGTTGGTGGTTAGTGGTCGATAATCCTCCTGAAGGTGGCGTAATAAAAGCTTTCGGACACGGCGCCGAAGCGGCGAGCAGCCGGTGGTGAAATTGGACGCAAAAAGTGCTTAAAATTATCGATTAGAAATTTGGAAGTTGATGATGGAGCGCCACTTACGCGAATTTCTAATTTTCGAGTGGCCCTTTTGAAAAGTGCGGCGGTGAGCGGCCTTTTGCCAGACCGGTTCAGGGCAAGTGGGTGGATAGAAGTTGGCAAGCGTTCGCTCCCTGGCGCGTCCGAAAGTGGATAGAAAAGATTCCTCGCCAAGCTCGGCGCGCAAACCGCGCCGCTGAGATAAATTGCACTTTTCTTGCGATTAGAAATGGCTCGCATCGTTTGTTTTGTGCAAGTTACGAGGAGTTCTAATTTTTCATAGATCTTGCGATTAGAATGCCAGAACCATGCCCACCAGCGATGCGGGCGGACTGCCGAAAAGCCTCGCTTCTTGCGGGCCGTTCTGCTGCCCGCGATGTTTTCTGCGGCACTGGTAAGGCGGAACAGGACTAGCTTTCCCCTCTAGGCTGAATAGATTTTTAGTGAATGTCTGGGGCGCAGGGGGCGGTGGCCAAAACGTTGCCCCTAGGCCTTTGAAGAAGGCCACAAAAGTAAGGCGACATTACTAAAATGCAAAAGAACAGTCAAGGAAAATCCTGGTACTAAAACTGAATTTCTTAACCCTTCAAGTTGTTTTCCATGTGAATTACGCTGATTGCCTATAGTTGAGTTCGGGATCGCACTTTACGAATTAGTTGGTCCTTCGTTATTTTTCATGGACTGGTAATGTAAATAGAAATGCCGTGAAACCTTTCAAGAAGTGGGCTCTGGGATTTATTGGGGCGGTTATCGTTGGCGCTATAGGAAGCGGCGTATGGAACTCGCTCTTAGGCCCAGCGATCCGTTGGCTTGGCCTTTCTCTACTGACCGTCATTTCGCTCGGCGTCAAATCGTTCAAAGATGACGTTTACCAGACAATTGCCATGCAGGGCACTTTGGCTCCGGCGTTTAGCGCCTTTTCTTTGCTTAGTACTGCGACGGTGTATCTACTGGGAGCTTTGGTCGGATTCGCGACTGCGGACCTGCAGCTTCGGATTTGGGCGAAGAAGTTACTCACGGAAGACGCAGAACGCCTGAAACCGCCCCTAGTTTTGCGGTTGTCCCCGCCTCGCGTTATGTTGGCAATTTTGGTGTTACTTACTGTTTTGGCCGCCTGGGTTGCGGGGAGTGCCGCCAGAACGGAATATATAGGTCGTTCGGCGTTAAATTTTCGCCAGATGCTTGAGACAGATTCACCTTACCTTAATGAGCAGCAGCGATTTCAATACGAATCCCGCTTTGCCCAGATTCGGACACGTCAAGACTACGCGGATATTTTGTCTCAGCTCGATAATATTGCGGAGCAGCATGGTCAGAGGGTCCCGCGTTTTGAAATATGGTGAAGCTTGCTGACGCGTTTATAGGCTAAATTGGCGGGGACGTACGGCGGCCTTTTGGTAGTCGCCGTGAGGGATGGCTAGCCGAGGAGGGCGCGGAGCTTGGCGCGGACTTCGGCGAGTTCGTGGGAGGCGACGGCGGCTTTTCGCCGGGCGCGGCGTTTGCGCCAATCGAGGCTCTTGACCTGATCGGCCAAGACCGCGCTGGGGACGGCGTTTGGAGTGGGGCCGGCGATGAGCACTTCGAAGGGATAGCCCTTGATCTGAGTGGTCATGGGGCAACAAAGCATCAGACTGGTTTTGGCGTTGTAAGCCGCCGGACTCAAGACGAGCGCGGGACGGTGGCCTGCTTGTTCGTGTCCTGCCTGGGGATTGAAATTCAACCAGACGATGTCACCGGCTTCCGGGACGTAGCCGCGCGTCACTACCAAGCCTCGCGTCCGACCGGATCGCCGAAATCGGTTTCGTCATGCAGATTTTTGCGGGTAATGCCCTTCAGCAGTTCGGCGAGGTCATATTGTTTGCCGCGCACGGGTTCGATGACGATGCGTCCGGCTTCTTCGCGGATGTCCACTGGGTCGTCCAAGCGGAGGTCGGCGGCCTGCATTGCTCCGGCGGGGATGCGGACGGCGGCGCTATTGCCCCATTTTTTGAGCAAGGCTTTCATGAGCGGGTTGTGGGATTCGAGGGCATAGATACATTGTATATACGGGAAGGCGGATGTCAAGGGAGTTCAATCACGCTCAACAAACGGGCATGGGGCACCCGAGAAGGCGTCGTTAGCCTCTCGGTCATTTTGAGTTCAGACCCGGTCGAATCCATGACGCCCCCGTTGGTTATCCCAAGGTGTTAGCCGTGAGAGTAAATGCCGGAATAATAACATGACTTCCTGCCGCAGGTTTGGCCAAATGAGGCGCAGAGCTTCAAGAGCGAAGCTCTGCGCCACAGAGGCAAGGCAAAGGCTGGCGGGAGGCTAGTAGGTGCGTTGCTCTCTGGTCCAGTAGACGACGATGGTGGGTTTGCCGCCGTGATCGGGTGAAGCGGCTTCGAGATCAACGTGCTTTTTGTAGTAGCAACCCTTGCTGCCGATGGGTGACTTCAAAAAATTGCAATCGGTGGGAGGCTCGTCTTCGTACTGGACGATCTGGCTTTTATCCATGCGGTACCACAGGGAATATCTGAGGCGGTTAATCCAAGGCGCGTAGGAAAAATAATCAGAGGCAAGAAAAAGGCTCCAGAGGAAGAGAAGGACCAAGATGACGTCCACGGCGTGATTTCTGTGATGCTCGACGTTTCTTTCGTGCTGCTCGAGGGCGTCGGTGACGGCGCGATGAATGGTGCGGTAGAGGCGGTCGTCAGTTTCGGCTGGCTCGTAGAGTTCGCGCAATTCGGGCGGTTTGGAGCTTTCCATTTTTCTCCTGTGGCGGAAGGCGCACGGCGCATGGAAGGCGTCACGGATGCGCGTTCCGCCGGACAATGTACCGGACGATGTACCCGGACGGTGTAAAAGTTCGGCGAGACATTTTAATACGAATTGCGGATCGTTCGCGAACGCGGTGATGGGAGGGATGACGCGTAAAAGGCAGCGTCGGTGATGCAGGGAGAGGCCGGAGATTCGCGGAAGGCGCGATTCTGCGCTACAGAGGCGAGGCAAAGCAGAAGCAAGTCCCTCACGTCGCGCAAACGGCGCGCGCCGGGTTCGGGATGACAGACAAAAAAATGAAGCTAGGCGCGGGAGGCTGCGGGGGTGGGAAGTTTGGAGGGGGGCCAGGTTTCGAGGAGCTGCTCTTTGCGATAGACCATGGCGTTGATGTCGTAGGGAGCGAGTTCGAAGCCGTGTCCGTGAGTGATGGCGTCGGTGGGGCAGGCTTCGACGCAATAGCCGCAGAAAATGCAGCGGGAGTAGTCGATGTTGTAGACCTTGGCGTAACGGTCGGCGTCAGAGATGCGATTTTCGGCGGTGTTTTCGGCGGCTTCGATGTAAATGCAATTGGCGGGGCAGGCGGCGGCGCAGAGGAAGCAGGCGACGCATTTTTCGAGGCCGTTTTCGTCGCGCTGGAGTACGTGAATGCCGCGATAGCGCGGCTGGAAATGCACGGGCTCGGCGGGATAGTTCTCCGTGGTGGGCTTTTTGAACATATTGATGAACGTGACTTTGAAGCCCTTGTAGAGAATGACGAATGTGCGGCCGAATTCTTTGATGACGGATGCCATGCGAAATACTTTAGCAAGAGACAGTGACGAGTGACAAGTGACAAGTGACGAGCAGACGTAAAGACAAGTGGCCAGTGGTCAGTGGTCAGCAAAAGCTGTGGCGAAAAAACGGTTAGGAGTTGAGAGTCGAAAGTTGAGAATGAACGGCGGATGAGGCGCACGACAGGACGCAAAGCTCGACGTTTCTACGCGTCGGGACGGCAACAACCTTTTACTCGCCGGGCGGGGCGACTGGGGCGGGTTCGCGGGGGCCTTCGTGGCCGGTGATGGCGGCGATGATTTGGCGGCCGTGGAAGCGGCCATTCTCGATGAAAATTTCTCCGGTGTGAAGGCCGCCGACTAGAACTCCGGCGACGTAAATTCCGGGAACATTGCTTTCGAGCGTTTTGGGATTCAGCTGCGGCTTGCGCGTTTTGGGATCGAGGCGAATGCCGGCATTTTCGAGGAAAGAAAAATCGGGATGATAGCCGGTCATGGCGAAAACGTGGAAGGCGGGAAGCTCTTCGGCGCCTCCGCCGTTGTGGACGATGACTTTGCCGGGCTCGAAGCGTTCCACTTTGGTGCTGAAGCGGGCGCGAATTTCGCCGGCCTTGATGCGATTTTCGATGTCGGGGCGGACCCAATATTTGAGCGAGCGGCCGAGTTCGGCGCCGCGATGAACGAGGGTGACTCGCGCGCCGCCGCGAAATAAATCGAGGGCGGCTTCGGCGGCGGAATTTTTTGCGCCGATCACAACGATATCTTTATTCCAGTAAGGATGCGCGTCGGTGAAATAGTGCGAGACGTGCGGAAGGTGCTCGCCGGGGACGTTCAGAAAATTGGGTAAATCGTAATAGCCGGTGGCGAGAATAATTTTACGGGCGCGGTATTCGTGGAGCGCGCCGGATTTGTGGTCTGTGGCGGCGACTTCGCGAGCGGCGACGGTGAATGCGCCGTCGTGGCCGGAGATTGTTTCGACTTTTTGATATTGCGCGACTTCGATTCCGTAATGTTCGGCGGCGCGGCGATAGTATTTCAGGGCTTCGGCGCGCGTGGGCTTGCCGCCCATGGTGGTCATCGGGAGATCGCCGATTTCCATGCGCTCGGGCGTGGTGAAAAAAACCATGTTGGTCGGATAGTGGTAGAGAGAGTTACAGAGGCAGCCTTTGTCGATGACCAGCGGATGCAAGCCGGAGCGTTTGGCTTCGATGGCGCAGGCGAGGCCAGTGGGACCTGCGCCGATGCAAATCACGGCGTAGGGTGCGCTCATCGTTGGCGTCCTGTGGCGGCGATTCGTTGCTGCGCTCCGTCCATTCATTTAGTGTGCGACGTTTTTGTGGTGGAATTCAACCGGCATTTTCAATGCGCTCCACAGTTGCAAGGAATCATGCATTTGACGGAAGGGTGGAAGGTTGGTTGAAGGTCGACGGGACGAGTTGGACGAAGTTGCGTTCTTCGCGGAGGATCAAGCGTTTGGCCTGGGCGAAGGCGAAATTTTCGGGGGCGCCGGAGTCTTCTTTGAGACGAGCTTTGTAACGTTCGTAGGAGGCGAGGCTGTCGAAGGCGATGAGTCCCCAAGCGACGTCGTTAGTGCCTTCGTAGGGAAGAAAGTAGCCGACGAGATGGCCGCCGCAGCGGGGAATGACGCGGGCTTAGTTCTCCGCATATTTTTGGAAGGTGTCGCGTTGGAAGGGATCGATCTGGTAGCGAATCACACACATGATTTTGAGTTTCATTCATCTCACCTCGCTGCGAGCAAAGGCAAATACGCACAGGCTAAAGCCTGTGCCACGTGAAACAGGTCCCTAACCACCGTTCGCGGCATTTTCATGGTGGCTGCTTGCCGCAGCCGACAGCGAGCCGGTTCGGGATGGCACGACGAAAAACGAAAAGCCGCAGATTCGCATAAGGCACGATTCTGCGCTACAGAGTCAAAGGCAAAGCATCCAACCCAAAAAGCAAACGTCAAGGGCAACGACCGCACCCTTGCACGACAAAGGGTGCGGCACCGAACCAAAAGGCAACGTCAAAGGCAACGCACCCACACCAAAGCAAAGGCAACGTCAAAACCCCGCTTATTGGCTTGCTTGCACGAGGCGGCCGTTGAGGGGCTGAACGGGACGAACGTCGTGGGGGTAAGGCTTCGCGAACGCGCGGATCTGCGCGGGCGAGACGGTCACCGGAGTTTTCAGCACAAACCACTTGACGCCTTCGGTGCATGGCGGAGCGGATATTGAGCCCATGTAAGTGTAATAGGCGGTGTCGCGCGGCAACAGTGCGGCGGGATTTATTTCGACGCCGGAAATCAGGTGGGATTTGCCCGGGGTCTTTGGCATGTACTTCCAAAGTTGCTGAACGACAGGATTCGCGGGGCCAGCGTCGACGAAAACGGCGACACCAGCAATTTTCCCGTCGCTGGCGCGGAGCATGAAGTGAATCACCATGTCGTATTGCTTGCCGTGAATGCGCTCTTCGCTGGGATGGTGAAAATGGAATTGGGTGAGTTCGTAGCGCTGGGCGCCGACGAGCAAAACGTTTCCGTTGCCTGGCGCATAGTCCACGCGGACGGCGGTGTAGCCGTTATTGATGATTTTGAGCGGGCCGGGCTTGAGTTCGAAGCGCAGAGCGGGAAGATTGGCCGGCTGCGCGCTGCGAATATCTATCGGGGATTGTTCTTTCCCGGCGCAGGCCGCGTATTGTGGATCGAGGGTAGCCCAATGGGCGGGGCCGTCGGCGCTTTTGTTGTAGCTCCAGGGAGTTCGCCACTGGGCCTGAGCTGCTGGCGGAATGAAAGCCGCGGCGGCAAGCAGACATATGAAGGTCAGGCGATGTTTTCGCAAATTGCACCCCCTAGCAGCGAGAGTTTGAGCCGGAGCGCCTTCAAGATACTAGCAGCACGGACGCAGTGTGCCGGTTGACGCGTAGGAACGCTTCGTTGTCGAACGAAGTGTGCATGCGGAATGGGTGTAACATTCCTGGCATGAGTGACAGGGCGAATTTGCGAAGGAGCGATCCTTCTCACGTGGAGCAAGATGCTGACGGAGGGCTGGCGCGAGTGGCGGTGGCAATTGGGGAGCCGGCGCGGGCGCGGATGTTGTGCTGTTTGATGGATGGGCACGCGCGGACGGGCACGGAGCTAGCGATCGCCGCAGAGGTGGGAGCGTCAACGGCGAGCGTTCATTTGCAGAAGCTGGTGGCGGCGCGGCTGGTGAAAGTGGCGGCGCAGGGGAAGCATCGCTACTACAGTTTGGCGGGGACGAATGTGGCGCGGGCGCTGGAAGGGTTGAGCGTGGTGGCGGGCGAGGGTTTGCGGCGCGCGAAATTTGAGCCGAGCACGCCGAGCCGATTGCGCGCCGCGCGGACGTGTTACGACCACATCGCAGGGACACTGGGCGTGGGGCTGCATGATTGGATGCTCGCGATGGACTGGATCACGGCGGATGAGAACGGCCTTCGCGGCGGCTATGAATTAACGCGAAAAGGCGCGGCGGCGCTGGCGGCGCTGGGAATTGACGTGGCGGCGATGCGGGCGACAAGGAGGCGGTTCGCGTTTTCGTGCTTGGATTGGAGCGAACGGCGTCCGCATGTGGGAGGGGCGCTGGGCGCGGCGTTGCTGGAGATTGCGCTAAAGAGGAAATGGGTGGTACAGGATTTGGACAGCAGGGCGCTGGAGGTTACGGCGCGCGGACGGCGGGAGATGATGGGCAGGTTTGGAGTTCGAGTTTGACGGGAGAAGGGGTAAGGCAAATACGCACAGGCTAAAGCCTGTGCCACGAGAAACAGTATCTCACCATCGTTCGACAAGGAACGGCGACCAGGTTCGGGATGGCACGATGAAAAACGAGACGCCGCAGATTCGCAGAGGGCGCCCCGACAAAGGGCGCCGAGGGCAAGCGATTCTGCGCTACAGAGTCAAGAGCGAGAACCAGTGCAACTGAAAGGAACTAGGCGGAGAAGGAAGCGGCGAGGGAGCCGCGCTCTACGGGAAATACCTCACGTCAGTTCGCGCAAGGGCCGCGCGAACGGGACGTGAGCTACAAAGCTTCAGGCGGCGGAGGAGGAGGCCGCTAGCGAGTTGCGCTGGAGCTCGGCGAGAACTTCGCGGAGGGCGGCGGCGAGTTCGTCGCGGGAAATTTGGCTGCGGCGGAATTGAATGCGCACGTGATAGGAAGAATCGGGCGCGTGATAATCGAAGACGAATGGGCGCGGGCGCGATTCGGTCTCGTTTTCTTCCTGGCGGACGCGGCGGGCTTCGTCGCGAGTGAGTCCGCTATGGGCGATTTGCATGACCATGTCGTGCATCTTTTTTTCGTTGGGCTGGCGCGCGACCTGGAGGAGAAGCGATTTGGAGACAATTCCCTTCTCGACGCAAGTTTTGCGAATGGAGCCGGGGATATTGCGAATGGACAGAGTTTCGGTGACGGAGGAGCGCGCGCGTCCGATTTTTTTGGCGATGTCGTCATGCGTGTAATCGAACTGCTCGGCGAGGCGATAGAGACCATCGGCTTCTTCAAAGGCGGTCAAATCTTTGCGCTGAAGATTTTCGATGAGCGCGAGCTCGAGAGTTTCCGCGTCATCGGCGATTTTTTCGATGCAGGGCACTTCGGAAAGGCCGGCGGCCTGCGAAGCGTGGTAGCGGCGCTCGCCGGAGATGATGTAATAGGCGTCTTCACGGGGCATGTAGCGAACGAGCAGGGGTTCGAGAACGCCTTTTTCGCGGATGGATTGCGAAAGTTCGCTCAAATCGCCGAGGGCTTTGCGGGGCTGATCGGGATTGGGGTGAATCTTGGAAATGGGAATCATGCGGCCGACGGACGCGCCGCTGAAACTAGTCAGAGTTTCGACATAATGCGCGTCATGCCGCATCTTGAGAGTGACTGGCAACCCGATCCGCTTCGACACGTTGGATAACCTCCATGGAAAGCTTTTTGTATTCTTCCGCGCCGGGAGATTTTGGCGCAAAGGAAAAAATAGTTTCTTTGTAGGCGGGGCTTTCTTCGAGGCGCACGTTTTTGCTGATGCGCGTTTTGAAAAGGGCTTCGCCGAAGACGGCGCGAATTTGTTCGTGCGTGTCGCGCGAAATGTTAGTGCGGCGGTCAAAAAGGGTGATGACCACGCCGAGAACTTTGAGATTGGGATTGGGGCGCGAGCGGATGCGCGCGTACGTTTCGAGCAAATCGTCGGTGCCTTCGATGGCGAAATAGGCGGCCTGAATGGGCACAAGCAAATGCGTGGAAGCCACAAGCGCGTTCACGGTGAGGATGCCGAGGGCTGGCGGCGTGTCGATGACCACATATTCGAAATCTTTCAGAATGGGCGTGAGCGCGTCCTTTAATTTGTAAGGGGCGTCGAATTGGCCGGCGAGCTGCTGTTCAAGGCGCGCGAGAGCGAGCTTTGCGGGCGCGAGAAAAAGATTGGGGTCCTTGGTGGCGCGCATGACTTTGGACATTTCGGCGGCGCGGTCGCTGAAAACGTCGAACATCGACACTTGAATGTCGGCCGCGTCGAGAAAAGCGATGGATGCGTTGGATTGTGGATCGAGATCGACGAGGAGGGTACGTTTTTTTCGCAGCGCGAGTGCGGCTGCGAGGTTAATGGCAGTGGTAGTCTTGCCCACGCCGCCCTTCTGGTTGGCAATCGCCAGAACAGTCGTCAACCGGCTGCCACTCCTTTGGCAACGGCAAGCCAATATATAGGCAGAGCTGGCCGCAGCCCACAATAAGTTGGCGTAAATGTAGTGGAATTCGTAGGCCCAGTGCAAGCAAAAAATCAAAAAATTGTTTATGGTGGCAAGGGGCGCGCCGCGGAGTGTGTCAGGATAAATAGGCTGCGGATCAGGAAAAGCACAGAGGCGACGTCAAAAAGCCATCTTTTTATGAGGCGCTCAGAATGGGGCATACGCAAGAACAGAAAGGAGAAAGGCCGCAGATTCGCAGAGAACGCCCCGACGAAGGGCGCCGAGGGCAAGCGATTCTGCGCTACCAGAGTCAAAGACAACGTCAAAAAAAAAACGCAAGCTTCGACGACAAGAGGTGCGGACTCAAGCGACGGAGCGGCTCTGCAAATAGAAGCCTCACGTCAGTTCGCGCAAGAACGGCGCGAACGGGACGTGAGATACACCTGAGAATGCGAAATGCAGAAGCCGCAGAGCTTCGCAGAAAACGCGAAGCTACTGCGCTACAAAAGACGAGGCGGCGGCTAGGATGGTGTTGACGTGGATGCGGACGGTGTCGGCGACGCGGCGGGCGTAGCCTCCGGCGAGAGTGATAGCGAAGGGCACGCGATGGCGGCGAAGGTGGTCGAAGACGAGGGCGTCGCGGCGACGAAGGCCTTCGATAGTGAGGGCGAGGCCGCCGAGTTGGTCTTCGCAATAGGGGTCAGCGCCGGCGATGTAGAAGACGAGATTGGGATGAAATTCGGCGAAGGCACGGATGAGGTGCGATTCGAGGATAGCGAGATAGTCTTCGTCGGCGATGCCGTCGGGCAGATTGGCGTCGAGACTCGAGGGCGGCTTGCGTTCAGGATAATTGTGTTCCTGATGAATCGAGAAAGTGAAAACGGAGGCGTCGTTCGCGAAAATTGCGGCGGTGCCGTTGCCCTGGTGCACATCGGTGTCGATGACCATGGCGGTTTCGATGGCGCGGTCGTGCCGGAGGCGGCGAATGGCGACGGCGACGTCATGGATGACGCAGAAGCCTTCGCCGTGGTCGGGGAAGGCGTGATGAAAGCCGCCGCCGATGTTTGCGGCGCATTCGGCAGCGAGAGCGCGCTGGCCGGCTTCGATGGAGCCGCCCGCCGCGAGCCAGCAGGCAGTGATGAGTTCCTTGGAGTATGGAACTTCCATGCGAAGGATTTCGATGGGGCTGAGAGTGCCGGTTTTGAGTTTATGGACGTATTCAGGCGTGTGGACGCGGAGAATGTCTTCGTCGGAGGCAGGCGCGGGAGCAACGATATTGGAGGGAGCGGCGATTTGTTCGGCGAGGAGCACGTCACGAACCAGGCGGTATTTTCGCGAGGGGAAAACGTGGGCGCCGAGATTTAAGTCGTAGCGGTAGTCGTAGAAAAGCGGGAACGGAAGCATGGCGCGTGAGATTAGCTTGAAATGGGCGCTATGAGCAATGGCGGAGGCGTTGGCATCAGCCGTAGCGTGATATACACTTGCGCATTCGGAAGCATCCTGTTCACCGGAATAATTTGGCGACACAAGGAGCGAGCGATGAAATCCGTATTGATTACAGGCACGAGCAAGGGAATCGGTCTGGAAACGGCATTGGCCTTGAGCCGGGCGGGGCACAAGGTTTACGCGACGATGCGCAACCCGAGCCGTTCGCCGGAACTGGCAGGGACAGTTGAGAAGGAGAAATTGCCGGTGACGATTTCCACGATGGATGTGGATTCCGATTCTTCGGTGACGCAGGCGATTGGGCAAATCTACGAGAGCGGCGGAAATATCGATGTGCTGGTGAATAATGCGGGAATCGAATATACCGGTACAGTCGAGGAAGTTCCATTGAGTGCATTCCGAGCACTGATGGAGACCAATTATTTCGGGCCGCTGCGATGCATCAAGGCTGTTGTGCCTCGAATGCGAAAACAGAGAAACGGACACATCATCAATGTCTCATCGGTAGCCGGGCGGATTGCGGCCTGCCCAATGGCGCCGTATGCAGCGGCAAAGTGGGCGCTCGAAGGATTGAGCGAAGCGCTGGCGCAAGAGATGAAGGCGGTGAATGTGCGAGTTTCGATAGTCGAGCCGGGGATTATCGCGACGGCGATGGCGAAGAGAATTGGGGACCCGGCGAGCCCATCGGCAAGCAGCCAGGCGCGCCGGTGGGCAGGATTCTTTGCCGCGGCTTTAAAAGATCCAGTTCCGGCATCCGTTGTGGCAGAGAAGATCGTAGAAATCATTGAAAGTGAGATCCGGACGTTGCGTCATCCGGTCGGACCCAGCGCCATTCCGTTTTTGCAATGGCGCAGTGCGATGAGCGATGAGCAGTGGGTGGACTGGGGAGCACTGGAGGACGACGCCTGGTACCGGCGCGTACAAGAAGATTTTGGATTTGATGCGCGAGCGCAAGCGGTGAAGGCCTGAAGAAGTTTTGCGGGCGACAAGTTATTGTAACTATTGTCGCGGCCGTGCATCAGAATCAGGCCAGAGAGAACTTGAGAAGGCAAGCCGGGCTCTCACTGTAGTTTCGTGACAGGAATTCACCGGAAATGATGCGGCGCGTACAGTCGGTGAGCTTGGTGATTGCGCTGCTGGCGGCGCCGCTGGCGCTCGTGGCGCGAGGGTATGCTTGCGCGCCCGTAGAATGCACAATGGCATGCTGCCAGGGGCGCATGGGGTCGCGCATGATGATGTGCCAGGGGGCGGGCCACCGCTGCACGTGCTGGATGGCGGGCTCGTGCGAGAAGAATCTTGAGTACGGGCTGGCGGCGCCGCTGCCTCCTACGCAATTGAGCGCGGCGGTGAAGTTGCAGAAGCCGCGAATGACGCGGGCGAATTTTGTTGCAGCGATTTTGAATTTCACGAACGGTTATTTCTCCCCACCTTTCGAACCTCCGCGAGCGTAAATCAGCAGAAAAATCGCAGAGCCTCAGAAATTCGCGGCTCTATGCGACGAAATACGTAGCTACGTGTGTTTGCGCCTGACTAGGCGAGAGCAGGCGCAGCAAGCAGCGGCCGCACGAACGCCGAGGTTGGCCGGCGAGGCGTGACTGGGGCCGCGGTTGAAGATCTCCATTCTGGGAGCAACTTTACGGAGGCGAAATGCAAGCGAAGTCCTGGCGCGCGATGGCTGCGTTTTGCGTGATGGCTGCATGCGCTTTTCCCGGAACTGCGGTAGCGCATGGCAAGGCAGGGAAGCGGCTATTCATCGAGCCGCTGGTAACCGAGGATGCGAATCCCAAAAACGAGCTGGATTTTCCGGTGTTCGAAGCGGTTCAGACGCCGGACGGGCACATGCTTAACTTCAATTATTCGATCGAGAAGCTGTTGACGCCGAAATTTTCGGTGAGCTTCGACAACAGCTTCGGTTCGTTCACACCGAATGGGAGCAATGCCACGTGGGGATTCGGAAACATTGGATTCGGAGCGAAATATGCGTTGTACGTCAATGCGCCGCACGAATTCATCGTTTCTTCGGGACTGCACTGGGAAGCGCCTACTGGAAATGCACGGATAGGGGCGACTCAATACAATGTGCTGACACCGGAACTTCTGTATGCCAAGGGCTTCGGCGATCTGCCGCCTAAAGGAATTTGGAAGTGGCTGCGGCCGCTGGCGGTGCAGGGGGATTTCACCGGGGATTTTGCGGTGGGCGGCGCGGCGGCGGGACGTCCTGGAGCGGTGCCGAATGCGGACGCGGTTCTGGAGTACAGCATTCCGTATCTGAACACGTATGTGCGGCACCAGAATGAGGGATTCAGGCTGGAAGGCGGGTCGCTGCGGGATGGCTGGTCGCCAAAAGCCATCGCGGGGGATTTATTTCCGTTTGCGGAGTTCAATTTTTCTTGGGCGAGCGAGCCGGGCGGGCCCCGATTAAGGCCTGAGGGATTCATCCGGCCGGGAGTGGTTTACATGGGGCACTACTTTGAGATTGGTGGAGCAGCGGCGTTTCCGTCGAATCGATTCACAGGACATTCGGTGGGGGCTATCGCAATATTTGATTTGTTCATTGACGATGTAATACCAAAGATGAATTGGCTGCTGAACAAGTGAGGAGCCGTTGAAAAAGCCGGAGAGGATCGCAAACGGCGCGAACCTCCGTGCTAGAGAGAGTAAGGCAGAAAGAAGAGCAAGTGGCAGCCTCGAAGCGCAAAAGCCGCAGACCTTCAGAAGGCGAAGGTCTGCGCTACAGATTCAACGGCAAGCATTTTCATTACTGACAGCGGTCGCGTGCGACGGCACGCAGGGGAGGAGCGAAAGATAGTTCAACGACCGCACTCTTACACAGCAAAGGATGCGGCACACGCCGCCTCCCGGATGACGCCAAAATGCTGCGTCAGTTCTCGCGGTCAAGGATGAAGTCGGGGATGGCGAGGAGGGCGCGACGGTATTCGGAATCTTTGAGGATGCTGAGGCTTTCCTTGGCGCGAGTGGCGTATTCGAAGGCTAGACGGCGGGAATGGTCGAGGGCGCCAGAATCGCGGACGAGAGAAGTGATTTGCTCGGGGCGCACGGACTGAAAACCTTTTTCGCGAAGAACGGTGGCGACCAGTTCCCTTCCCGGCGCATGACCATCGTGACCGCCATTCGCGTGAGGGCCGCTCTGAATTGAGCCATGCTGCGCGGCGGCTGCTTGCAGGGCAACATCTTGCGCGCCGTTGCGCAACGCGAAGATGAGCGGGAGGGTGACTTTGCCTTCTTTTAGATCGCTCAAGACGGGCTTGCCGAGTTTTTCGGAAGAGGCGGTGAAGTCGAGGAGATCGTCAACGAGCTGGAAGGCGAGTCCGGCCTGGTGGCCGTATTCGGCGAGGGCGCGGCGGATGGAATCGTCGCAATCGGCGAGGACCGCGCCGAGTTCCGCGCAGCCACGAAAAAGGCAGGCGGTTTTGCGATAGGAAAGATCCGCGGCTTCCGATTCGGTGAGATCGATGCGATTGAGATGGGTGAGCTGGAGAAGCTCGCCTTCGACCATGTTTTGCGTGAGGTCGATGAGAATATCGAGGACGGTGAAATTGCGTTCCTGGAGGGCGATCTTGAAGGATTGCATGTAGAGCCAATCGCCGGCGAGGACGCTCATGTGATTGCCCCAGCGAGCGTTGGCTGAGGGGCGGCCGCGGCGCGTGTTGGCGCCGTCGATGACGTCGTCATGGATCAGGGTGGCGCTGTGAATCATTTCGACAACCGCGCCGAGAGAAACGGCCGCCGGACCTTGATATCCGCAGGCGCCAGCAGCGAGCAGAAGAAGCGCAGGGCGGAGGCGTTTGCCGCCGCCTTCGCGGAGATAACTGCCAATTTCGGCGATAGGCTCGATGGCCTCGCCGGTTTGGCCGGCGAGTTCGCGTTCGACGAGGGCAAGGTCGTCGCGAACGAGGTCAAAGATTTCGCGAACGGTCAGAACAGAGATGGCAGCCTCCACAGGAACAGCCGGTCCCTCACCGCCGTTCGCGGCATTTTCATGCTGGCTGCTTGCCGCAGCCGACAGCGACCGGGTTCGGGATGACAGCAAAAAAGCGCCGAGCCACTTCGCCGGCTTAGCTCAGGCGGAAAAAGCGGCGGAAATTTTCCGCAGTGACGCGCGCAACTTCTTCCGCAGGTAAGTTTCTCACATTCGACAAGGCGCGCGCTACCTCGATGACGTTGGCGGGCTCGTTGCGCTTGCCGCGGATGGCTTGCGGCGGAAGGAAGGGCGAATCGGTCTCGACGAGGATGCGATCGAGCGGAAGGGCGGCGGCGACCTGGAGAAGATGGGCCATTTTCGGATAGGTGACGTTGCAGGAAAACGAAATGAGGAAGCCCATGTTGAGACCGCGACGAGCGTCGGCGAGCGAACCCGTGAAGCAGTGGAAAATGCCGCCGAGATTGGTGGCGTGCCAGTTTTCTTCGTCGAGAATGCTCAGGCAATCGGGCCAGGCGTCGCGACAATGAATGACGATGGGGAGACGGGCTTCGCGGGCGAGCGCCAACTGGCGGCGGAAAACGCTCTGCTGCACGTCGCGCGGTGAATGATCGTAAAAATAATCGAGGCCGATTTCGCCCCAGGCAATGACGCGGGGATGTTTGGCGAGGCGCGCGAGTTCCGCGAACCATTCCTCGGTGGCGAGCTGGGATTCGTGCGGATGTACGCCGACGGTGGCGTAAATCCAATCGTGCTTTTCGGCGAAAGGAATGGCCACGTCGAGGCGATTGGTGGCGGTGCCGCTGCCGATGGCAAGGATTTTCTCAATGCCGGCTTCGCGGGCGCGGGCGAGCATGGCGTCGCGGTCGGCGTCAAACTGGGGAAACTCGAGATGGGCGTGCGAGTCGATGATTTGCAAAAGACAATCCTTGTGAAGGCTTTACGTCCCGGCGCCACGCGAGGGACTATTTTGTTTCGCTGACTGCCGTTATGGCCCTTCCAGCAAATCCCAAATCACTTTAGGGTTCCACCAATGCACAGGCTTCACAAAAAGTATCACCTCACCCGGCGTCGGGGTTGCGGCCACCTTGCCGCACGTATTGGCTAGTACAATCCCTCGTCCGACGATGAGTTTCACTGGGTAAGAATAATCTCTCGTGCCCCACTTATTCGTAGGCGGACGGCAATCAGTCGCCTTGTCCCGGTTCGGGATTATACCGACCGAATTACCGTATCTTAGGACGGCGTCGACCGTGGCTCCGTGGAAACATTCTGCTGTTTTCCGACCTGGGCTCACGCTTACACTATCAGAGCTCAAGCGAATGCGCACAACACCGCCATGGTCGGTTGCGGCCTCCTCAGCAGAAAATCTCCTCGGCTCCCTCCAAACCTGGACATACACGCAACTTTTGGCTACAGGTTGTCCGTTTCTACCATTCAATACTTTGATTTTAAATTGAGCCTCTTGAGCGTGAAGCGTGGTTGCCACACCAAAAACACACAGCAAGAGCGCGACGAAGCGGAAATGCCGTCCCCTGTCGGCACTTCTTCTCATCACTACCGCCCACCCCTCGCATACTCGGTCGGAATGACCACCAATCCGTGACACGCGGGTATCATTTCAGCCGGGCGCCGATGGGAACGTCTTCGGTAAATGTGCAGAGGACGGGGCGGCCGTCGGGGCCGGCGGAGGCGGCGACGATCATGCCGTTGGATTCGACGCCGCGAAGTTTGCGCGGAGCGAGATTGGCGACGACCACGACTTTTTTGCCAATGATTTGCTCGGGCGCGTAGGCAGTGGCGATTCCGGCGACGACCTGGCGAACTTCGTCGCCAATGTCGACGAGGAGCTTCAGAAGTTTGTCGGCGCCGGCGACGCGCTCGGCGGATTTGATGACGCCGACGCGCATTTCGACTTTCGCAAAATCCTCGATGCCGATTTTTGCGGGCGCAGCTGAAGCGCTCGCGCTTGAAGGCGCGTTACTGCCTGACGCTCCGGCGGTCGCGCTAGCGGGGGATGGAGTTGCGGCGGTGTTGCGAATTTCGTCTTCCATGGCTTCAATCCTTTCGAATGCTTCGGTTTTATCCACGCGCGGAAAAACGGCTTGCGGCGCGGCGACCTGAAATGCGGGCTTTTGCTCGTTCCACCAATTCGGCGCAAGAGATTCGGATTCGAGGCGGGTAGTGTGGCCAAGCTGCTGCCAAATTTGCTGCGTGGCGTGCGGAATAACGGGATGGGCGAGGCGCGTGACGGTGCGCAGGACTTCATAGGCGGTGTACAGAACCATTTCGAGGCGCGGCCATTTGGATTTTTCTTTGACGAGGAGCCAGGGCTGAAATTCGACGAGGTATTTGTCAACTTCGGCGATAAGGGCCCAGATGGACTCGAGGGCGCGAGAAAAATCGTAGGAGTCATAGAAGCGCGCGGCTTCTTCGCAGGTGGTTTCGCGGAGGGCAGCGACTTCGCGGTCGCGGTCGTTTTCCTGCGTCGCGCTGCGCGCGGGAACGCGGCCGCCGAGATACTGCTCGATCATAGTGAGCGTGCGGCTGGCCAGATTGCCGAGGCCGTTGGCCAAATCGGCGTTGTAGCGGGTGATGAGGGCTTCGCGCGAGAAATTGCCGTCCTGGCCGAAGACCATTTCGCGCAGCAGAAAATAGCGCAGGGCGTCAACGCCAAGAACGCGCGCGATGGGCTGCGGATATTGCATGTTGCCGCGCGACTTGGACATTTTTTCATCGGCGAAGAGCCACCAGCCGTGCGCGAAAATTTGTTTGGGCAACGGTTCTCCGGCGGCCATGAGAAAGGCGGGCCAGTAAACGGCGTGAAAGCGAAGAATTTCCTTGCCGATGAGATGCACGTCGGCGGGCCAGTAGCGTTCGAATTGCAATTCGTCGTCGGCATAGCCGATGCCGGTGATGTAGCTGGTGAGCGCGTCGTACCAGACGTAGAAAATATGTTTTTCGTCGCCGGGGAATGGGATACCCCACTTGAAGGAAGTGCGACTGATGGAAAGATCGCGCAGGCCGCCGCGCACGAAGGCGAGAACTTCGTTACGCCGGGAATCGGGCTGAATGAAATTAGGCTGCTTTTCGTACAGTTCGAGCAGGCGATCCTGGAAAGCGGAGAGCTTGAAGAAATAGTTTTCCTCGCGAACGCGCTCGGTGGGCCGTTTGCATTCAGGGCAGAGATTTCCGGGGAGCGGCTCGTCCACGTACATTTCGTCGAAGACGCAATACTGGCCTTCGTAGCCGCCTTTGTAGATGTGGCCCTGGTCGAGGGCCTTGCGAAGGAGCATTTGCACGGCGCGTTCGTGACGCGGCTCGGTGGTGCGGACGAAACGGTCGACGGGCAAATCGAGTTCCTGCCAGAGCGCGCGATATTCCGCCGAAATGCGGTCGGCGAATTCCAGCGGCGTGGTGTGCGCGGCTTTGGCGGCGCGTTCGACTTTTTGGCCGTGCTCGTCGGTGCCAGTGAGCAGCACGACATCGAAGCCGCACATGCGTTTGTAGCGTGTAATCGTGTCGGCGACGACGGTGGTGTAGGTGTGGCCGAGATGCGGACGCGCGTTCACGTAATAAATCGGCGTGGTGATGTAGAACTTGGGTTTGGCCGGAGTCGTCATAGATAGAGCTCGACCTGGAAAATGGCGCGCCGGAGTGCGGCACTGGCCTCAGGGGTTAAAACCCGTGGCAAGGCCATCGCTTTCGGCACGGCTGAAGCCGTGCCTTTACGTAAGCCGATGATTAGACGCGCCACATTCACAGGTTATTTTGCCGATTTAGCGGCTTCATTCGCCTTTTGAAAATGGAAATTCGCGACTGCGAGCACTTGCTTGAGCGGAACGCTGTGTTGCGCGGCGATGCGCCGGCAATCTTCATACTCGGGAGCGGCGTTGAGAATTGTGCCATTCAAGCGGGAGATCTTCATGCGAATCGCGCCGAGCGGCGTGTCGACAGGAACGGTTTCGCGATTGAGCGTTTGGCGCTGAACTTCGTAAGAACGGACGCCAATGGTAGTGGTCTCGCGGAAAATCAGGTCCGTGAGGCGCGCGCGATTGGCGGGCTCGCAAAGCAGCGTGACGAGCTGGCCGGGGCGATTCTTTTTCATTTGCACGGGCGTCGAAAAAACGTCTAGAGCTCCGGCGGCGAGGGCGCGTTCGACAAAATAGCCGTAAATCTGGGGGCTCATGTCGTCAAGATTGGTTTCGATGACGGTGACGGACGCGTCGGAATGCTCGGCAATTTCGGCGGCGACAGATTCGCCGACGAGCAGGCGCAAAACGTTGGGTTGCTCGGCGAGGTCCGCGGAACCCGCGCCATAACCAATGGCGGAAATGCGCATAGGCGTGATTTTTCCGTAAGACGACGCAAGCGTAGTGGCTATGGCCGCGCCAGTGGGAGTGACCAGTTCTTTTTGGACACCGCTGGAAAATGTTGGAGCGCCGCGAAGGAGTTCGGCAGTTGCGGGCGCGGGAACGGGAAGAAGGCCATGCTCGGTCTGCACGCGGCCGCCGCCAACGTCCATCGCGGAGCAGGCGAACTGCTCGATGCCGAGAAGGTCGAAGCCGACGGCTGCGCCGACGATGTCGATAATGGAATCCACAGCGCCCACTTCGTGGAAATGAACTTTTTCGATGGCAATGTTGTGGACTTTAGCTTCGGCTTCGCCAAGGCGGCGGAAGATTTTGGAGGCGTTTTCGGCGGCGCGCGGAGCGAGAGCAGCCTGGTCGATCATTTTCAGAATGTCGGAAAGATGACGATGATGGTGCTGCTCACCGACTTCGATGGTGACCTTGGTGGCATGAATGGCCTTGCGCGCGACTTTTTGCGCGGAAATTTTCCAGGAATCGAGGCGGAGCTTGCGGAGTTCGGCTTCGAGACGCGCGAGTTCGAGGCCGGAGTCGATGAGAGCGCCGAGCACCATGTCTCCGCTGATGCCGGAAAAACAATCGAAGTAAACAAGTTTCATTTTTTCGTTTTCGGTGAACCGGGCTGCGCAAGCCGAGCGGAGCGGCAGACAGTGCGTTCCGCGAGAAATTGAGAAAAATAGATAGTAAGCTGCGCTGGAAAAGGTGTCAAACGCGGGCCGCGTGAAGGTCCGGCACGGGCGACGTTGCGCCGCCATTTTTGACTGCGCTGCGTGAAACTCCCTATAATCGCTTACCTTTTTTTGAGAATCTGCGCGGATTTCTGAGAAACTGTTAGTCCAGAAAAGAGGAACGTGTATCAGCCAATCGAGAAGCGCGTGCGCGAGGCACTGACGGAGCACATTCGCGCGAAGTATGGCGAAAGTGTGAATGTGGTGACCGAGCGTCCGCCGAAAATCGAGATGGGGGAGATTGCGTCGCCGGTGTGCTTCGAGCTGGCGAAAAGGCTGAAGCGCGCGCCGCGGCAGATTGCGCAAGAAATCGCGGCGAGTCTTGGGAAAATTGAAGGCGTCGAGCGCATCGAGATCGCTGGCGGCGGATACTTGAATGTTTTTCTGGAGCGTGGCGCGTTCTTCCGCGCGGCTTGCGAAGGCGCGGGGCGCGAAGCAGTTGCGGTGACGGCGAATTCGCCCAAGGCCATTGTCGAGCACACGGCGATCAATCCCAACAAAGCGGCGCATATTGGGCACCTGCGGAACGCGGTGATTGGCGACACGTTCGTGCGACTGCTGAGGCACGCGGGGCGGCGCGTGGAAGTGCAAAATTACATTGACAACACCGGCGTGCAAGTCGCGGACGTGATTCTGGGATTCAGGGAGCGCGACAAATTGTCGCTGGAACAGGTGCGCGCACTGGCGGCAAAACAACAGCCGCGGTTCGATTATTACTGCTGGGATCTGTACGCGTGGGTGACGCTATGGCTGGCGGAAGACAAAGCGCGGCTGGAGTTGCGCGGGCAAGTGATGAAAGAGATCGAGGAGGGGCGCGGAGCGGTCGCGGAGATGGCGGAGTTCGTGTCCACGGAAATTTTGCGGACGCATCTGCGAACGATGGACCGGCTGGGAATTGATTACGATTTGCTTTCGCGCGAGAGCGAAGTGCTGGCGATGAAGTTTTGGGATGCGGCGTTCCGGATGCTGAAGGAGCGAGGGGCGGTTCGGCTGGCGACCAGCGGAAAACAGGCGGGTTGCTGGATTATGCCGCTGGGGGACGCTGGGGATGCTGAAGGCGATGCGGGGATGGCTGGAGAGGGAGTGGCGGAAGCGAAAATCATCGTGCGCTCGAATGGCACAGTGACGTACGTCGGAAAGGACATTGCGTATCACCTTTGGAAATTTGGCCTGCTGGAGCGAGATTTTCGCTATGCGAAATTTCATGAGCACCCAGATGGGCATATCGCGTGGGCGACGGCACTGGAGGGACGCAGCGGCGGGAGCGACGGCGTGCCGGCATTTGGAAATGCACAGGAAGTTTTCAATGTGATCGACTCGCGGCAGAAATATCCGCAGCAGGTGGTGCGGGAAGGGCTGCGGGCTCTGGGATTCGAGGAGCAGGCGAATCATTTGACGCACATTGCGTACGACGTGGTGGGGCTGACGCCGCGATGCGCCGTGGAATTGGGTTACACCGTGACGGACGAGGATGCCAAACGGCCATATGTGGAAATGAGCGGGCGCAAAGGGCAGGGCGTGAAGGCGGACGATTTGCTGGACGAAATGGAGAAACATGCGCTCGCGGAAGTGGATGCGCGGCACCGCGATTTTTCCGATGCGGAGCGCACCAGCGTGGCGCACGCGATTGCCATGGGCGCGCTGCGGTATTTTCTGTTGAAGTACACGCGCTCGACGATTATTGCGTTCGATTTCAAGGACGCGCTGAGTTTCGAAGGCGAGACCGGGCCATACGTTCAATATGCGGTGGTGCGCGCGCGGAGCATCTGGAAAAAGCTGGCGGAAGCGAATCCTGGATGGGAGGCGGCGAAAGCGGCGATGGCCAAAGGCGTGGAAGTTTTTCATACGGCCGTGCCGGAGCAACTGCTGACCGCTCCCGAGGGAAACGGCTTCTGGGAACTTGTGCTGCTGGCGGGGAGCCTGGGCAGCCAGGTGGATGCATCGGTGGCGGCGCAGGAGCCGGCGTTTGTGGCGAAGTATGCGTTTCAACTGGCGCAGCAGTTCAACATGTTTTACCACAAGCATCACATCATTTCGGAGCAGGATCCTGTGAAGCAGAATTTTCTGCTGCGATTGACAGCGCTGGTGGAGACGCAGCTTGTGAGCGCGCTAAAGCTGCTGGGAATCGAAGCGCCGGAAAAGATGTAACGTGGAGAACAGGGCCGCAGATTCGCGAAAGGCGCGATTCTGCGCTACAGGGCAAAAGCGGCCGGCGAGCCGCCTCACTTCTCCAAAAGAGCTGAGACGCGGCGGAAGCTACTGGCGCATGGCGAAGTCGATGAGGGTGCGAATGGCGACGCCGGTGGGGCCGGAGGAGGCCCATGGCTTGGCGTCATCGAGCCAGGCGGTCCCGGCGATGTCGAGATGGACCCAGGGCGTGTCCTCGGCGAATTCCTTGAGGAACCACGCGGCAGTGATAGCGCCGCCGCCTTTGCCGCTGCCGGTGTTGCGAATGTCCGCGATTTTGCTCTTGATCATTTCTTCGTATTCGTCGTCGATGGGCATCGGCCACATTTTTTCGCCGGTGACGCGCGCGCTTTCGAGGACGCGGTCAAGGAATTCGCGCGGCGTGCCGAATGCGCCGACGTGGACATTGGCGAGAGCGACGACAATGGCGCCGGTTAGCGTGGCGGCGTCGATCAGGTGCGTGCAGCCGAGCTTTTTTGCGTAGCAGATCGCGTCGGCGAGAATCAAACGGCCCTCCGCGTCGGTGTTAATCACTTCGATGGATTTGCCGGACATAGCGATCTGCACATCGCCGGGTTTTTGCGCGCGCCCGCCGGGCATATTTTCCGTGGAAGGAATAACCGCGATAACTTCGATGGAAGGCTTGAGGCGCGCGAGGGCGCGCATGACGCCGAGCATGGTGGCGCCGCCGCCCATGTCGTACTTCATTTTTTCCATATCCTGCGCGGGCTTGATGGAAATGCCGCCGGTATCGAAAGTGACCGCTTTACCAACTAGGCCGAGCACCGGAGCGCCGGATTTTTTCTGCGCGGGACGGTAGCGAATCACAATAAATCGCGGCGGCTCAACGCTGCCCTGCGCGACACCAAGAAGCGCGCCCATTTTCAATTCAGCGATGCGCTTTTCGTCGAGGATGTCCACTTCGAGGCCGGCTTCTTTGGCCATGGCTTCGGCGCGTGAAGCGAGCATGCGCGGCGTGAGGCGATTGGAAGGCTCGTTGATAAGATCGCGGGCGAAATTCTCGGATTCGCCGATGATTCTGCCGCGTTCGATGGCGGCTTCAATTTCCGCGCGAGAATTCGCGGGAAAGCCGACGAGGGCGACGCGTTCAACTACTTTGTTGGGCTTTTTGTCGGTTTGATATTTGTCGGAGTCGTATTCGGCGTGAAACAGGCCTTCGACAATGGCTTGCGCGGCGGCGGGCGTTCGCTCCTTTTCGGCGGCGATGAAAGTGAAGCATTTTACGGCGCGCGCGCGAAGATAGCGCAGCGACGCGCCAGCGATTTTGCGAAGTTCGGCGTGAGTAAACTTGTCAGGCTTGCCCGCGCCGACGAGAAGCAGTTTTTTCGCAGCGAGGCCCTGGGGATAATGGATGAGAACCATTTCGAGCAGCTTGCCGGTGAGTTCGCCGCTCTCGGCGAGCGGCTTGATTTTGCCTCCGATGATGCGGTCGAGTTCCGCGAGAGGGCCGTCGAGGCGGGCTTCTTTGTCCCCAAAAACGCAGGCTACGATTGCATCCGTGGAAATGGATGAAAAAGGCTGAGGGTCAAACTGAACTTCGAATCGAACGGACATGGTTTCCTTTCGGCTGTTATTTTGACTTCCCTTCTGCTTTGAATGTCATTGACGCTTGTAGCGGTGCATGGCTTCGCGAGCCTCGCGCTTGTCTTCCTTTTCGCGTTCGGCGCGACGGCGGTCCCAGAACTTTTTGCCGCGGGCCAGCGCGAGTTCACATTTGGCCATGCCATCGCGAAAATAAATTTTCAGCGGAATGAGAGTAAGGCCTTTTTGCTGAACTTGGCCGCTCAATTTATTGATCTCGCGGCGGTTGAGCAAAAGCTTGCGGGCGCGCAGCGGGCCATGATTCCACGGACCGCCGGGGCGGTATTCGGGAATGTGGCAATTCATGAGCCATACTTCACCGCCTTTGATTTCGGCGTAGGCGTCGCGCAGAGCGCCCTTCCCTTCCCGGAGGGTTTTCACTTCGGTGCCGACGAGGACCATGCCGGCTTCGAAACGGTCGAGAAGTTCGTAATTGTAGGAGGCGGCGCGATTCTGCGCGGCAATTTTGACCGCAGGCGCGTCTTTTTTTTTGGCCGAGGACTTATTCGCAGGACTCACCGATGTGTATGATAAACGGCGAACGAGCCACGAGCAAGCGAGCGTCCCATACTTGTTTGGGGAGTCACCCAAATGTAACGACAACGCGGGGTTTCCTTGTTGCATCATAGCGTGAATGCTAGACTGTCCGGGAAAATCCATTTTTTGGAGGGCGTGTTGCGCCGTCTGTTAATCGCGTCTTTTGTGGCGTTTGCCATGTTTTTTGTGGCGGGCTGCCCCAAAGGAAATCAGGACTACAAGGTCGGCCGCAAAGCTGAAATCGTCGGCGATTACGATACGGCGGTGATTTCTTTTGACAAAGCGCTGAAAAACGACCCACTCAATGCGGAATACAAGCTGCATGACATGCGCGCGCACTTCGAAGCAGGGCAATTCCACGTAGAGCAAGGCGAAAAAGCGCTGAATCAGGGGCATCTGGAAGTGGCGCTAGGCGAATTTCAGAAGGCTGAAGCGATTGACCCATCGAGCGCCGTCGCGCAGCAGGAAGCCCAGAAGGCCGCGGATTTGCTGGCCAAGGTAAAGCAAGAGGAAGCGCCCAAGGCGGTGGGCGTTGCGCCGCCGGAGGATACGGGATTGATGTCGGCGCCGCCGGAATTGAAGCCGCTGTCGCGGTCGCCAATCAATTTGAAAATGGGGCCGACGGATGCGCGAGTGGTGTTCAACACAATTGGGCAGCTTGCGGGATTGAGCGTGATTTTCGACCCGTCATTCGTGTCGCGAAGCATCAATGTCGATTTGCCGAATGTGACGCTGGAGCAGGCGTTGGACGCAGTTTCGCTGGAGAGCGGCGCGTTCTGGAAAGCGGTGACGGGCAATATCATAATGGTGGCCACAGACAACCTGCAGACTCGGCTAAAGCTGGAAGATGAAGAGGTGCAGACTTTCTACCTGCGCAATGCGACCACGCCGCAGGAAGTAACGGAAGTGGCCACGCTGCTGCGGACACTTCTGGACCTGACGCACGAGCAACAAGTGGCGGACGACAACGCGATTGTAGTGCGCGCGACGCCGGCTAAACTTATGCTGGCCAGCAAAATCATTGACAGCCTGGACAAGCCGAAATCTGAGGTTGTTCTGCAAGTGGATGTGCTGGAAGCGCGCGTGGACCACGAGCGCAATTTGGGAATCCAGCCAGGGCAAAGCGCGACGCTGGCGTTTACGCCGCGGACTTCGGTGCAGCCAAATGGCGGGAGCAGTTCGTCGTCAAGTTCGAGCGGCAGTTCGTCGTCAACGCCGGGACAAATCACGCTGCAGGCTTTGCATCATCTATCCAGCGCGGATTATAGCGTGACGCTGCCGGGCGCAACGCTCAATGCCCTGCTGAACGACACGACGACGCGAATCATTCAAGATCCTTCGATTCGCATTGTGGATGGCGCGACAGCCAAGCTGAATATCGGCGACAGGGTGCCGATCGCGACGGGCAGCTTCCAAGCAGGAGTGGGCGTTGGCGTAAGCGGCGGAGCAGGGCTGGTGAATCCACTGGTGAACACGCAATTCACGTACCAGGATGTGGGCGTAAACATTCAGGTGACGCCGCGAATTCATCCCGACGGCCAGGTAAGCCTGAAGATGACAGTGGACGTCTCTTCGGTGACGGGCCAGAGCAACATTGGCGGAATCCAGCAGCCGATCATCAGCCAGCGAAAGATCGAAAACGACGTGCGACTGAGCGACGGCGAAGTGAATATTCTGGGCGGGTTGATTACGCGCTCGGACACAAAAAGTTTGAGCGGATGGCCGGGTCTGGCGCGCATTCCCTTCCTCCGCTATTTCTTTTCGAGCAACGATAAAACAACGGAAGATGATGAAGTGTTGATTGCACTGACTCCGCATATCGTCAGGATGCCGAGCATTACCGCAGATGATCTGCGCACGCTGGCAGCGGGAACAGATACGAACATTCGCGTGTATGAGAAGAACGTGGATGGGGCGCCCGCACCCGTGCAGCAGCCCCCAGCAGCCCCAAGCACTGCTCCTGCGAGCGCAGCAAACGCAAATGAGGCTGGGACCGCGGGAACGCCGGCGGCGCTGGCATTCCAGCCATCGAATGTTTCGATGAAGCCGGGCGACACGATGACCATTGGGCTGGCGGTAGACAATGTGCATGACCTGTTCTCGATTCCGCTGCTGCTGCAATACAACCCGGCAGTGATTCAGGTGGAGGATATAAAAAATGGCGGATTCCTGTCAGGAGGAACGCAGGAAATCGCGATTGTCCAGCAGGTGAATCAGCAGCAAGGGCAAGCAGTGGTTTCGGCGACGCGGCGGCCAAATACTCCGGGGATTAGCGGCACGGGAACGCTAATCGGCATCGTAATTAAGGCGATCGCGCCGGGCACATCGCAATTGCAGATACTACAGGTGAACGCCAGGGATTCGCAGCAAAAGCCGGTTCCGCTGACCAGCGGAACGGCCACCATCCGGGTGCAGTAATGAGCAAGCCAGCGAAAAACGGAAGCGTCGCGAGAAGGCGATGGGCAGCGCATTCCATGGCTGGCCTGACGCTGCTCGAGCTGGTGATCGCCTGCGCGATTCTGGTGATTCTCTCGAGCATGGCCGTGCCGATGGCGCGCGTCCAAATCAAACGCGAAAAAGAGACTGAGCTGCGGCGCGATTTGATCGAGATGCGCAATGCCATTGATCGTTATAAGGATTGCGCGGACCACAATCTGATTCGCGTGAAGGCGGATACGGAAGGCTATCCGCCGGATTTGCAAACGCTGGTGGATGGAGTGCAGCTGGCGGGCGCTCCTGACCGGCGCATACGTTTTTTGCGGAAGATTCCCGTGGATCCGATGACCGGCGGCACGGATTGGGGCCTGCGGTCGGTGCAAGATGACGCGGATGCGGATAGCTGGGGCGGGCAGGATGTTTTCGACGTGTACACAAAATCTACCGATACGGCGCTGGACGGGACGAAATATTCGGATTGGTGAGAAGAGCAAGAATGTGGAGCAAACTGCAAACGGCAAGGATGACGCGGGGCAGCGCGCGTGGAGTGCGTCGTGGATGCGCCGATGCTGGATTTACGCTGATCGAGTTAATGGTGGTGATAACGATCATCCTGATTCTTTTGTCGATGGCCGCGGTGCGCTATGACCGTTCGATTCAGCGAGCCAAAGAAGCAGCGCTGCACCACGACCTCTCGGTGATGCGGCAGGCCATCGAGCAATATACGCTGGACAAGGAGCAGGCGCCTCAGTCGTTGGACGATTTGGTGAGCGCCGGGTATCTTAGCCATATTCCTGCGGACCCGATCACGAACACAAAGGACTGGACGACGGAGACGTCGGATACGATTATGAGCCCCGATCAAGCGTCGGGAGGAATCAGCGACGTGCATTGCGGCTCGGACCAAGTGTCGCCGTTCGAAGGCACCCCATACAGTTCGTGGTGACTTATTTTTTGCAGTAAGAAGATTTCTTGGTTCGAAAATCCGCAAGTCGAGGTGTTGATCAAATCGGTCCCGCTGCCCATACTTCATGAGATTTTAATCATTTCAGATCCGACTGCAGAACAACCGTTTTCCGCCGCTGAAGAGAACTCCAAGATTTTAACGACCTGAAGGCCCGCACTCATTGTTGTATCGAGGCGATTTAAAGAAGCTGTTCGGGGTTGGCGGCAAGTTGGCGTCGTGCGCCTGTATGATGGCAGTACCGTAGGAGTCGCCGCACAAGGCCGTTATGCGTCACAGGACGACAGCTGCGTGAACATTGATTTGGAGGAAATCGTGAAGCGCAAATCTTTGATGCGTGCGCTGGCGCAACTCGCGGGATTCATCCTTGCGGGACTGCCCGGGCGCAGCAGGCAGCTTCCGACCCACCGGCTGCGAGTGCGGCTACCTACCCCTGCTCGCAAAAAGGCAATTGCACTCGGCCAAAGGCTAATCGAAGATCATACTTTGCCAGCAGCGACGTCGGCCTCAGTCCGTCCCTTGCGGAGGCTCGCGAATTCCTCGTAGGCGCGATACTTGTCCAGAACGCCGGCCTGAGCCTGACGCAGAAGGTGCTCAGCTTCCGCCGGGCGGGCCGTGGTGAGAGCGGAGTAGCGAATTTCGTTATAGATATAGTCCTTTAGCGGAACGGTCGGTCGCGGCGAATCGAGCCGGAAGGGGCTCTCGCCGATCTTGCGCATCGCTGGAACGTAACGGAACAGTGGCCAGTAACCGCTGGCTACCGCGAGATCCTGTTGTTTCATGCCATACCGCAGATCGAATCCATGCTCAATGCAATGGCTATAGGCAAGAATTAAGGACGGCCCTTCATAAGCCTCCGCTTCGCGAAATGCCTGCAACGTCTGCTGCGGATTTGCGCCCATGGCCACCTGCGCGACATAGACGTTGCCGTATGCGATTGCCTGGAGCGCCAAGTCTTTGCGCGGAACGCGCTTCCCCGCCGCGGCAAATTTGGCGATTGCTCCGAGCGGCGTGGCTTTCGACGCTTGCCCGCCGGTGTTCGAGTAAACTTCCGTATCCAGCACCAAGATATTGACGTCGCGGCCGGCCGCGAGCACATGATCGAGGCCGCCAAAACCGATGTCGTAGGCCCAGCCGTCTCCGCCCACGATCCAAATACTCCGCCGCACCAGATGATCGATCACCGACAGAAGATCGCGGGCGTTGGAGTTTCCTGCCGCGACCCTCAACAGCTTGGTTTTCAGCTCTGCCACGCGGATTCGCTGGGCGCGAATTTCAGATTCTTTGATTTGCGGCGAGTCAAGAATTGCGCTGACAAAGCTCTCACCCAGTTCCGGCTCGAGCGATTTAAGCAGCGAAATCGCCAAATCCCGGTGCTTGTCCGCCGCCAAACGGAAACCGAGTCCAAATTCGGCATCATCCTCAAAGAGCGAGTTCGACCAAGCAGGCCCTCTTCCTTCATGGTTCTTGCTCCAAGGCGTGACCGGCAGGTTCGCGCCGTAGATCGACGAGCATCCCGTTGCATTCGCCACCATCATGCGGTCGCCAAAAAGCTGCGAGAGGAGCTTCAGGTACGGCGTTTCGCCACAGCCGGCGCAAGCTCCGGGAAACTCAAATGTCGGTTCGAGGAACTGCACGCCGCGCACGTTGGCGAAGTCCACTCGCGCCCGGTCGTTCACCGGAAGCTGCTCGAAGAATGCGATGTTTGCACGTTCGGATTCGAGCAACGGCGTTTTCGGTTCCAGATTGATGGCCTTGATCGCGGGATCGGCTATCTCGTGCGCCGGACAGCTCTCGACGCACAGCCCGCAACCGGTGCAATCCTCAACGTAGACCTGCAGCGTGAATTGAATCTCCGGATAGCCGCGCGCATTCACTGGCGCGGAACGAAACGCAGAAGGCGCACCTTTGAGTTTCGGCTGAGCGAAATACTTGGCGCGGATCACGCTGTGCGGACAGACAAAGCTGCAATTCCCGCATTGAATGCAAAGGTCTGGCCGCCATACCGGCACTTCGTCGGCGATATTGCGCTTCTCCCACCGCGCTGTGCCGGAAGGAAATGTTCCATCCACCGGCATAAGGCTTACGGGAATCTGATCGCCCCGCCCCTCGAACATTTTGGCGGTCACTTCACGCACGAATTCCGGCGCGCTTGCAGGCACGGCCGGAGGCCGATCGAATTCGCTCGACACGCGGGCAGGCAGGCTGACCTCGTGCAGCCGGGAAAGCGCGGCGTCCACTGCGCGAAAATTCTGTTGCACCACGACTTCACCTTTTTCGCCGTATGTTTTGCGAATGGCTTTTTTGATTTCCGCAATCGCCTGCTCGCGAGGAAGCACGCCTGAAAGCGCGAAAAAGCATGTTTGCAAAACGGTATTCGTGCGCTTCTGGAGGCCAACTTCTTCGGCTACTTTCGTGGCGTCAATCACGAAAAACCTGACGTGCTTGTCGATGATTTGCTGCTGCACCGAAGCCGACAGCCGATCCCAGACCTCTCCGGGCCCATACGGACTATTGAGAAGGAATGTCGATCCCGGCGCGGCCAGCCGCAACACATCCATACGGGCCAAGAATTGAAACTGATGGCACCCGACGAAATTCGCCGAGTGGATCAAATAAGGCGCGTGGATCGGCTCCGGACCGAAGCGCAAATGCGACTCTGTCTGCGCTCCGGATTTGTGCGAGTCATAGACGAAATACCCCTGCGCATGCAGGCCCGCCTGTTCGGCAATGATCTTGACGCTATTTTTGTTGGCGCCTACTGTGCCGTCGGATCCGAGGCCGTAGAAAACCGCGCGCACGCTATTTGCCGGCTCAATTGCATAACTTGCGTCTACGCCGATGCTCGCGTGAGTCACATCGTCTTCGATTCCGACCGTAAAGTGATTCTTCGGTTCAGGCCGTTTCAATTCGTCGAAAACAGCCTTGGCCATAGCGGGAGTGAATTCCTTGGACGAAAGACCGTAGCGTCCGCCAACAATTTTGGGCATTGCCGGCCGTTGACCGCGCGCCTGCGCCTGCGCGAGCGCTTCCACGACGTCGAGATACAACGGCTCGCCTGCGGCGCCGGGCTCCTTGGTCCGATCGAGAACTGCCAGGGCGCGAACAGTATTCGGCAGAGCCGCAACAAGATGATCCGCGGAGAAAGGGCGGAACAAGCGCACCTGCAACACACCGACTTTTTCGCTCGCATGGCGCAACGCAGCCGCCGTTTCGCGAGCTGTCTCTGCCGCCGAACCCATCAGCACCAGGACACGCTCGGCATCTTGCGGGCCGTCGTAATCGAACAGGTTGTATTGCCTGCCGGTCAGAGAAGCGAAACGATCCATCGCCGCTTGCGTGATCGCTGGCACTTTGGCGTAAAACGAATTCACCGCCTCACGGCCCTGGAAAAAAGTATCCGGATTCTGCGCCGTCCCGCGAATGAAGGGATGCTCGGGATTGAGCGCGCGCATGCGGTGAGCGCGAACCAGATTATCGTCGATCATCGCGCGAATGTCGGAGTCCTCTAGCAGCTTCAGAGTGTTCACCTCGTGCGACGTGCGGAAACCATCGAAGAAATGAAGGAATGGCACGCGGGATTCGAGGGTCGCCGTCTGGGCGATCAGAGCCGTGTCGTGAGCCTCCTGCACCGAACCCGAGCACAAGAGCACAAACCCCGTGGTGCGGGTTGCCATCACGTCGGAATGATCTCCGAATATCGACAGCGCATGCGTGGCCACCGACCGCGCAGCCACATGGAAGACCGTTGATGTAAGTTCGCCGGCGATCTTGAACATGTTGGGAATCATGAGCAGAAGGCCTTGCGAAGCCGTGAATGTAGTCGTGAGCGCGCCGGCTTGCAGCGACCCGTGCACCGCACCGGCAGCGCCTCCTTCGCTTTGCATCTGCTGCACGACGGGAATGTTTCCCCAAATATTCTTAACGCTCGCGGCGGTCCATTCGTCGGCCAGTTCGGCCATCGGCGACGAAGGCGTGATCGGGAAAATCGCGCACACCTCGTTGACGCGATACGCCACGCGGGCCACCGCCGTGTTGCCGTCCATCACTGTCACGTGTTTACGCATAACTGCCGATCTCTTCCGGCTCGGGAATCATCTCGATTGCGTGGCACGGGCACTGCTCGGAGCACACCGCGCACCCTGTGCATTTTGAAAAATCGAAGCGGTACCGCCGGCCCGGACCGAGTTTGATGATCGCCTGTTCAGGACAAGCCCCATAACAGTGGTCACATTCAAAACAATTTCCGCAGGAAAGGCAGCGTTGCGACTCGTAGCGCGCTTGTTTTTCGCCGAGGCCGGCGACAACTTCCTCAAACCCGCTGACGCGATCGGCTGCCGGCAGCATTCGCTGGATGCTCGGATCGGCATCGCTGTACACCGGCAGATGAAGCATGCCGAACGTCACGATGGCATGCTTCTTCGGCTCTTCGTATTTCTGGCCGCGCAACCAGGCGTCGATATTGCGCGCAGCGCGTTTGCCGTGACCGACGGAAGCGGTGACCGATCGCTCGCCGGGGACCATGTCTCCGCCGGCAAAGATTCCCGGATGGCCCGTCATCATGTCCCGCCCAACTTTTACAACTCCGTCTTCTGCAAACTCGATTCCGGGTATCTGCCTCAGAAAGCCGCTCTCCGTCTCTTCCCCAATCGCCAGAAGAATCGCGTCAGCCTGCAATGTTTCGTATTGGCCAGTCGGGTGCGGCCGCCCGCTTGAGTCGAGTTCCATGATTTCGACCGTGAGATCGGTTCCGACGATTTTCTTGATGGAGGAAAGCCACTTGATTTTGACCCCTTCCTCGACGGCTTCCTCAACTTCGAATGCCTTCGCAGGCATGTGGCTACGGTCGCGCCGGTAAACAACTAAAGCTTCGCTGGCGCCCAAACGCTTGGCTGTGCGCGCGGCGTCAATGGCCGCGCCCCCTCCGCCGTATACCACTACCCGCCGCCCAAGCCGCAGCGGTTCGCCCTGCTTCACGTTGTGCAACAGCGAAACCGCGTCGAGTACGCGCACTGCATCGCGCGCCGGAATATCAATGTGTTTCCCAACGCCCGCGCCAATCGCCACAAACACCGCGTCGAAGTTTCCGGCCGATTTCTCAGCTAAAACATCCTCAACTTTGTGGTTCAAAAGGATTCGCACACCCATGGTTTCGACGCGCCGAATTTCCTTGATCAGTTGCTCGCGGGGCAATCGATAAGCTGGAATCCCGAAGTGCATCATGCCGCCAGGCTCCGGCGCAGCCTCGCGAATCTCCACCGTGTGCCCCAATCGCGTCAGATGATACGCCGCGGATAATCCGCTGGGACCGGCGCCGATAACCAGCACACGTTTCCCGCTCGGCGGAGCTTCTACTCTGAAACACCAGCCTTCCTGAATCGCAAGGTCCCCGAGGAAGCGCTCCACGGCATGGATGCTCACTGGCGCGTCGAGTTCGCCTCTATTGCACGCGGTTTCGCATGGGTGATAGCAAACGCGTCCATGGACCGCGGGCATCGGATTATCTCGAACGAGAATCTCCCAGGCTTCGCGGTATTTGCCGGCTTGTGCCAGACCGAGCCAGCCTTGGATGTTCTCACCCGCCGGGCACGCGTCATTGCAAGGAGGCAACAAATCCACATACTGCGGCCGCACCTGTCGCACCGGCCCCGTGCCTTTGTCATGCGTCAAGTCGATGACCGGTGTCATATCAATTGGCTTAACAATCATCAAGGCCTCTTATGCTATGCAGCACCTTCACTTGTATGTTCTTCCAGCGTATGTTCTTCCAGCCGACTCGGCTTCGTACATCCTGCAACGCCGTCGCGGACCTGTCAGAATCATCGATGGCCAAAAGGATCCTCACTCGCACCTCCGTGCCACACCACCATTGTGGTCCTGGCTCGCTGCAGCGGCTGTGACGTGCATCACGATAGTTCGTGCCTTGCTCCATATAGGGCGCGTGGCGCTTCTCGGCTGCGCCCTGTTGGTTTTCTGACAGCGAGGTGCGGTCCAGCCCGCGCGCTGGTATGAAATAATATTTGCATTCCTAAGCGGAAATGGAGTTGCGGTATAGTAGAGCACTGCCTCCTTTCATCAGGCGCTGAGACAGGTGGGGGCCAAGAAGGATCTATGCCTCGTATCGTACGATGTTCATTGATCCAGGCGAAGAACGCCGAAAATCCGCAAAGTTCGCTCGAAAAAATCAAGCAAGTCATGATTGATAAGCACGTGGCCATGGTCCGCCAGGCAGCGGCTTCCGGCGCGCAAATCATTTGCCTGCAGGAGATTTTCTATGGGCCGTATTTTTGCGCGGAACAATCCACGCGCTGGTACGACTTCACCGAGACTGTCCCCGGCGGACCCACCACGCGGCTTTTTCGCAATCTGGCCAAGGAGCTGCGCGCCGCAATCGTTCTGCCCGTGTACGAAATCGAAAGCGAAGGAATTTACTACAACACGGCGGCGGTGATTGCGCCGGATGGTTCGTATCTCGGGAAATATCGCAAGACGCACATTCCGCACGTGGCGCCGGGCTTCTGGGAAAAGTTCTATTTTCGTCCCGGCAACCTCGGCTATCCGGTATTCGATCTCGGTTTTGCAAAAATTGGAATTTATATCTGCTATGACCGCCACTTTCCAGAGGGCGCACGCGCGCTCGGCCTCAATGGCGCGGAAATTGTTTTCAATCCGTCCGCCACGGTCGCCGGCCTCAGTGAATATCTGTGGAAGCTCGAGCAACCCGCGCACGCTGCCGCGAATGGCTATTTCATTGCCGCTCTGAATCGCGTTGGCACAGAAGCGCCCTGGAACATAGGCGAATTTTACGGTTCGAGCTATTTTTGCGACCCGCGCGGGCAAATCATCGCGCAAGCTTCGCGCGATAAGGACGAAGTGCTCAGTGCCGATCTGGATCTGGATAAAATCGGCGAAGTGCGCAAGACCTGGCAATTTTTTCGTGACCGCCGCCCCGATATGTACGGAGAATTGGTCAAGCCGTAATCGTTGTCGCGGCTTTCGGCCCGGGGCGATCGCCAAAATACTCAATGGGGAGCTTAAGGTTGCCCATTCGCGAAGTTGTTTTGGAAAATCCGGAGCTGACACAACGCTTCGCGGAAATTCATCCGCCCTTCGACACGCAGTCCGCACTCACTGAAGCGAACCGGTGCCTTTATTGCTTCGATGCTCCGTGCACGGCCGCCTGTCCGACGCACATTGACGTTCCGCGCTTCATTAAGAAAATTGCGCAGCAGAATCTGTCTGGCTCGGCGCTGACGATCCTCGACGCCAACATTCTGGGAGCGAGCTGCTCGCGCGTATGTCCCGTCGAAGTTCTCTGCGAGGGCGCTTGCGTTTACCACGCGTATAACCATCAACCCATTCAGATTGCGCGCCTGCAGCGTCATGCCATGGACCATTTTTTTAGCAATGGCGCTGCGTTGCGGTACGAGCCGGCTTCTGACCGCCGGGAGAGGATTGCATGCATCGGCGCGGGTCCAGCTTCGCTAGCTTGCGCAGCGGAGCTTCGCCGACGCGGCTTTCACGTGACGGTTTTCGAGCGCCGCGCATTGCCCGGCGGCCTCAATACCTACGGTGTGGCTGAATACAAACTACGCTCGGCCGATAGCCTTCGCGAAATTGAAATGATTCGCGCGCTGGGCATTGAATTCCGCTTTGGCGACGAAATCTCCGGCGAATCCGCCGTCGCAAGCCTTGAAAAAGAGTTCGCTGCCATTTTTCTCGGCATCGGCCTCGGCGCAATGTTCAAACTCAACATTCCTGGCGAGGACTTCCCTGGCGTCGTCAATGCCCTCTCGTTCATCGAGGCGTACAAAACAAAAGGCGATCTGACAGTTGGCCGGAAGGTTGTCGTCGTAGGCGGAGGGAACACTGCTATCGACGCGGCGCGTGCTGCAATCCGGCTCGGTGCCGATGAAGTGCATCTAGTCTACCGCCGTGGCTCGCAGGACATACGCGCGTTCGCTTTCGAATTCGAGCAGGCCCGGCAGGAAGGGGTGCGCTTTCACTGGTTTGCGCAGCCAGTTCGCATTCGTGCATCAGCTGCTCAATCGCAAATCGAAGCCATCGAATGCGTGCGCGTGCAGCTTTCGCCGCAAGGCACGCTTGAGCCCATAGAAGATTCCCGCTTCGAGGTTCCCTGCGAAATGGTCATTCCCGCCATCGGTCAGTCTCCGCTCCTCGAGTTTTTGCGGACTTGCCGAGGCGTTCGCAGCGAAGATCGCCGCGTGCAGGTGAATCGCGCCACCGGCCAGACTTCAAATCCTAAATATTTCGCCGGCGGCGATTGCGTCAATGGCGGCCGCGAAGTCGTAGACGCCGTCGCCGACGGTAAGCGCGCTGCCTTGGGAATCGCGCAGGCCTTGGAGGCAGCTCATGCCCGATAACCAGCGCGCGCCTGACCTGTCCGTGCGCTTTGCCGGCAAAATTAATTCGCCGAATCCATTCTGGCTCGCCTCCGCTCCGCCTACCAACTGTGGCGAACAAATCATGCGCGCCTTCGACGCTGGCTGGGGCGGCGCCGTCTGGAAAACCATCGGCGAACCTATCGTGAATGTTTCTTCGCGCTATTCGTCGGTGGACTGGAACGGCCAGCGCATGATGGGCCTCAACAATATCGAGCTCATCACCGATCGCCCGCTGGATGTGAATCTTCGCGAAATTTCCGAGGTAAAAAAACGCTATCCTCGCAACGTGGTAATTGTTTCGCTGATGGTGGAATCCAAACGCGAAGCCTGGCACAAAATTGTCCAGCAAGCGGAGGATGCGGGAGCCGACGGCCTCGAACTCAATTTCGGCTGTCCGCATGGCATGAGCGAGCGCGGCATGGGCAGCGCCGTGGGGCAGGTTCCTGAATACACGGAACTCATCACTTCCTGGGCGAAAGAAAAAGCTCGCACGCCCGTGCTGGTAAAACTCACCCCGAATATCACCGACATACGCACGATCGCTCGCGCGGCCAAGCGCGGCGGCGCCGACGGGCTTTCCGCCATCAACACGCTCAATTCCATCACCGGAATCGATCTCGACACTTTTGTGCCGCGTCCCAACGTGGACGGAAAATCCTCGCACGGCGGCTATTGCGGCCCGGCAGTGAAGCCCATCGCTTTGCATATGGTCCAGCAGGTACAAGCAGATGAGGAATGCGCGCTGCCATTTTCCGGAATCGGAGGAGTTGCAGACTGGCGCGACGCCGCGGAGTTTCTTTTGCTCGGCTGCAGCACGGTGCAGGTTTGCACCGCGGTAATGCATTACGGCTACCGAATTGTGCAGGATATGGCTGACGGGCTCTCGAACTGGATGCGCGAAAAAGGCTTTCAGAACATTGAAGATTTTCGCGGGCTCACTCTGCCGCGCGTGAAAGACTGGAAATATCTCAACCTCAACTACAAAATCGTGGCGCGCATCCATGAAGAGAAATGCATCGGCTGCGCGCTTTGCTATACCGCGTGCTGGGACGGAGCGCACCAATGCATCCACATGGACCGCGTTTCTGGCTCGCGCAACGGCCGCGCCACTCCCGCGATGCACGAGCAGCGCAGCAAAAACTCCATCATCGTCACGCCGGCTCCGAAACTCGGCAGCGCCAGCGCGCTCAAAAGCAGTCCTGAGCCTTATCCCACGCCGCTTGCCCGCATTCCCCGCGTTGACGAAGATGAGTGTGTCGGCTGCAATCTCTGCTTTCTCGTCTGCCCGGTTCCCGGCTGCATCACCATGGAGGAAGTCCGCACCAACTTGCCGCCGGAATCCTGGGAGCAGCGCACTTCGTCAGGCGCAGCGTCTGCGGCCGCAAGAAAGGCCAGCTGATGGGCGTTTTAATCCAGCACGGCACAGTGGTAACCGCCGATAAGACCTTCGCCGCGGATATCCTAATCGAAGGCGAAACGATCAAAGAAGTGCGCCCTGGCATCCTTGCCACTCCCGAGCACAAGACTCTCGACGCTTCCGGCATGCTTCTTCTCCCCGGCGGCATTGACGCGCACACGCACCTCGACATGCCCTTCGGCGGCACTACTTCGAGCGACGATTTCGAGACGGGAACGCGCGCTGCCGCTTTTGGCGGCACAACCAGCATCGTCGATTTCGCCATTCAGCCGCGCGGGACGCGCATGCGCGACGCTCTGGACACCTGGCGAAAAAAAGCCGAAGGGAAGACATGCATCGACTACGGCCTGCACATGATTATCACCGACCTTGCCGGCGCAGGCCTTGAAGATATGGACGAAATGGTTCGCGAAGGCGTGGCCAGCTTCAAGCTGTTTATGGCCTACCCCAATGTTCTGATGGTCGACGACGCCACGATTTTCCGCGCCCTCCGGCAGACCGCGAAAAATGGCGCGCTTATCTGCATGCACGCGGAAAACGGCAGCGTAATTGATGTCATCGTTCAGCAGGCGCTTGCCGAAGGAAAAACCGCGCCCATTTATCACGCGCTCACGCGCCCCACCACCGCTGAAGCCGAAGCTGTTCATCGCGCCATTGCCATGGCGGAAATGGCCGGTGCGCCCGTGTACATCGTACATCTCTCTTCCGAAGACGCGCTCAATCAAGTGCGCGAAGCGCGCAGCCGCGGCGTTCCCGCTTTCGCGGAAACCTGCCCGCAATATCTTCTGCTCACGATCGATGAGCTGCGCCGCCCGGGCTTCGAAGGCGCGAAATACGTCTTCACGCCGCCACTTCGCGAAAAACAAAATCTGCCTAAGTTGTGGGACGGGCTGCACGATGACAACTTGCAAGTCGTCTCTACCGACCACTGCCCATTTTGCTTCGAGGATCAAAAGAGCCTCGGCAAAAATGATTTCACGAAAATTCCCAACGGCGGCCCGGGAATCGAGAATCGTTTGCAGCTTCTCCATCATTACGGCGTGAACGAAGGCAAGCTCAGCGTCAATCGCTTCGTCGAAATTGTTTCCACGGCTCCAGCGCGCATCTTTGGCCTGTATCCGAAAAAGGGAGCCATCGCTCCCGGCAGCGACGCTGACGTGGTTGTCTGGGATCCGAAGGCCGAGCACATCATCAGCGCCAAGACGCACCATATGCGCGTGGATTATTCGATGTTCGAGGGCTTTCGCGTGCGCGGCAACGCCCGCCAGGTTTTCTCGCGGGGGGAGCTCATCATGGACAGCGGCCGCTTCCTCGGCAAACCTGGACGCGGAGCTTTTCTGCGCCGCGCCGCTCGCGGCGGGGCTTGGAAGTGAGCGCCACCGCCCCGCCAGACGCTTCGCTTTACAACAAAGACCTCGCTCCCATTCCCCCGAGCCGGCGCACCTGGAACACGTACAACTACGTGTCGCTGTGGGTGGCCATGAGCGTTTGCATTCCTACTTATATGCTCGCTTCCGGCCTCATAGCCGGCGGCATGAGCTGGAAGCAGGCCATCGCCACGATTTTAATTGGCAATTTGATTGTCCTTATTCCCATGATTCTTAACGCGCACGCCGGCGCAAAATATGGCATTCCCTTTCCTGTCTATGTCCGCGCTTCTTTCGGAGTCCGTGGCGCAAACGTTCCGGCGGTGCTTCGCGCTCTGGTTGCGTGCGGATGGTTTGGCATTCAGTGCTGGATCGGCGGCCAGGCAATTTATTCCATGCTGCTCGTGCTCGCGCCCGCTATCGCGCAGCGTGCCAGTGTCAGCTGGGCGTGCTTCTTCGCGTTCTGGCTGCTCAACATGATCGTGATTTGGCGCGGAATCGACACCATCAAATTTCTCGAAAGCGTGGGCGCGCCGTTCATGCTCGGCGTCGGCCTTCTCCTGCTTTGGTGGATCACCAGCAAAGCGGGCGGCCTGGGCCCGGTACTGAGCGCGCCCAGCAAATTCCACACCACGGGCGAATTTGTGCGCTTCTTCATTCCCTCTCTCACTGGCATGGTGGGATTTTGGGCCACGGTCGCGCTCAACATTCCGGACTTCACCCGCTACGCCAAATCGCAGCGCGCGCAAATGGTCGGCCAGGCGCTCGGACTTCCCACCGCCATGACGCTTTTTTCCTTCGTTGGCGTTGCAGTCACTTCGGCTTCCGTGGTCATCTTCGGCAAGGCGATTTGGGATCCGGTTGTGCTGCTCGGCCGGTTCAACAAGCCGGTGGTCGCTTCCATCGCGCTGGTTGCTCTGCTGATTGCCACGCTCAACACTAACGTGGCTGCGAACGTCGTCTCTCCCTCCAATGATTTCTCGAATCTCAATCCGCGCCGCATCTCCTTCCGCACCGGAGGCCTGATCACCGGTGTCATTGGCATTCTCATGATGCCGTGGAAGCTGCTCAGCAATTACAACAGCTACATTTTCGGATGGCTGGTCGGCTATTCGGCCCTCTTGGGCCCGATTGCGGGAATCATGATTGCCGATTATTTTATCGTGCGCAACCGCACGCTGGACGTTGCTTCCCTTTATCATCGTAACCGAGCTTACGAATATCGCCGGGGCTTCAACTATCAGGCGATCGGCGCTCTCGCTCTCGGCATTGCCGTGGCGTTGTGTGGTTTGCTTTACTCACCGCTGCGCTGGCTCTACAATTACGCGTGGTTTGTTGGCTTCGCCGTCTCCGGCGTCACTTACGTCGCCGTTACTGGCCGTGTGCGCGCGCCGGCACTCGCCCACGCTTCAACTCCAGATGCCGACTCGCTATAGAACGTTCCGTTGAACAAATGGCGAAATTTGCGAGGCGCGCGGGTTCGAACCCGAAAGACCTCCGAAGACGAACTGCGGAGATTTTTCTGGCCGGCTGCGGAAACCGGGCTGCGCTCGGGGGAACTGGCGGGCATTCGCGTATCTGACGTTAGCGTGGTCCGCATCAATGTAGATCAGTCGGTTTGGCACGGCAGGGTGCAGACTCCCAAAACAAGCAATGCGGTACGAACTATCGCGGTGTCGGCCCAGGTTGGGGCGATGCTTTGGGAATAATCAGAGCGCCAACGGACGAGGGCACACCCGTTTTTATTCTCTACATCCAGCCGCACGCCGTGAGATATGAATCTGTTTCGCCAGCGGAAGCTAAAGCCGTTTCTGGGCGATCTCGAAACTCGGAATGGCGGGCTTCACGCTTTCCGCCACTTCAACGCATCTCTGCTCGCGTCGCTGCGTGTTCCACTCAAGACCATTCAGGAGCGGCTGGGACACGCATCAGCCGGATCTCTGACATTTGACGTGTACACGCACGCGGAGTGGAAGGAAAACGCGGAAGCGGCAAAACTCGCTGGCGAAGAGATCGAAAAAGCTGGGAATTCTGTCAGTTTAACTGCAGCTCAAGAAAAAGGGCCTGCTGGACCAGAATCAGCAAGCCCTTGTAAGTATTTAGGATAGCTGGTTGCGGGGGTTGGATTTGAACCAACGACCTCCGGGTTATGAGCCCGACGAGCTACCAGGCTGCTCCACCCCGCGCATCGATAATACGCAAGTTACACTTTCCTTGCAACAATAGCCCGACCAGCGGGCACCAGGCACTCGCGTCAACGCATAAATAAATGACCCTGCCGTCGCATCAAAATATTAGAGCAATCAGCCGCTCCGCGCTGAGTCCTGCTCTTCTGCAACTTCTGTAACTTCTGCAACCTTCAACGCCGCCACTCCGACAAGTGCGCGAAATTCCGAGCGACCAGCACGATTAACCACACGTGATTCAGTCGAGGCGCGGGTGCTTAGTGTGCCAGTCGGTGCGGGATTGGAAAAGATTGGCGGCCATGACAGGAAGGCCGTCATTCAAGGCTCGCGCGATGAATTGGATGCCGACCGGGAAGCCGTCTTTGGTGAACTGGCACGGCACAGTAACGGCCGGCAGGCCGCAGAGGCTAGAGATGGCATCCGGCTGCATGCTGTTGCCACGGCGGCGGCGAGGCGGAGGATTTTTCTGTTGTTCTTTCGTTAGTGCCGGCGTTGAGGGCGGCTTCAGCGCAGGGCGTGGCGAAGGCTTCAACGGAATAGACACAGTGTCTTCGCCGGGCGCAGCGATGACGTCGAACCGGTCGAATAGAGCATCTATTTTGTCCTGCAGAGAAACGCGCACCCGCTGAATTTGCAGCAAGTCGGAGGCGGAAAATTCGAGGCTGGCATAGCCGTTGATTTGGCCAAGAGGATCTTCCAATTGGGCGCAGCGTCCAGATTGAATCAGGTCAGAGAAGGCGGACGCGGCCTCGATGAGTATGACCAGTTCGGCCGCTTCTTCATAGGGGCCTTCGGGAAGTTTGATGTCGGAGACTTGCGCGCCGTTTTGCTCGAGCACTTTCAGGGCTTCATCCACAGCAGAATGCAAGACGGGATTGGCATCGGGGAAAACGTTGGTGATGCGGCCGATGCGCAGCGGGCGCGGCAATTTTCTTTCCGGTCGGTAAGAAAAAAGGGCCTGTTCCGGGCGCAGAGAGTCGTTGTCTTTGGGGTCGTGTCCGGCGATCGCTGACAGAACCAGGCCGCAAGAATCAGCGGTGCGCGCCATAGGGCCGATTTTGTCCATGGACCAGGCAATGGCCATCACGCCGAAGCGGCTGACGCGCCCAAAACTAGGGCGCATCCCTGAGATTCCGCAAAGGGTTGAAGGGCAAATGATGGAGCCGCGAGTGTCCGAGCCGAGAGCGAAATTGGCCAGGCCCGCTGCGACAATCGCCCCTGAGCCGCTCGACGAACCGCACGTCCAATAATTGGTGTCCCAAGGATTCTTGCAAGGGCCGGTCAGCGAAGCATCGGGCCCTGAATAGCCGAGGCCGCCTGCAAGTTCGATCATCGCGGCTTTTCCAATCAAGATCGCTCCCGCGCGATTGAGCCGCTCGATGACGGTGGCGTCGTAATCGAAAGATTGATGCGCGTAAGGCTTCGCGCCCCAGGTGGTTTTGTAGCCTTTGACGGCCAGCAAATCCTTTGCGGCGTATGGGATCCCGTGGAGCGGCCCGCGATAGTGGCCGGCCGAGATTTCTTTTTCGGTTGCGCGAGCTTGGGCAAGGGCTAGCTCCTCGGTGATGGTCACATAGGCGTTAAACCTCGGGCCGAGACGTTTGCTGCGTTCGAGATAGCTCTGGGTCAACTCGATGGGAGAAATCTTCCGCGCACGGATGCGTTCAGCCAGGTCGCGTGTGGAAAGATAGAGAATCTCTTCGCCGAGCATGACTAAAGTTCCTTCTTCGGCGATTTGGCCGCTTTGCGCATGGCTCGCGAAGTTCTGCGGGGCCGCCTGCCTGCGCGCACCGTACTCTTATCGATCAATTTCAATACAGTCGCCGGCGGATCGCCATTCGTCGTTGGAATCGGACGAATGGCTTCGAGCATGCGGACGTGCGAGCTGACGATGCGGCGCATCCGTTGTTTCTGGTCGTGGTTGAGGCGGTCTCCGTAGGTCGCTAAAATGTGTCGCAGTTTGGCTTCGACTTCGGCCTGGCCTGCGGAAGATAGGCCGGCCTGAGTTTCCTCCTGTTCGCGAAAAGCTAACCGCGGAACGCCGTCAAATCCCCCGCCGGATGCAGCGGGGGGCGTGATAGCCAGAGCGCTGCCCGCCAGAGTGAACATGACCAGGCGGCCAAAGTCGCGTCGGCCGAGGCCATTTGTTTTGGCAGAAGGCTGGGCTGGTCCCTTTTCAACAGCATCCGTGCGCTTTTTTTTCATCGCTCCCTGTTCGGCTGTTTTTCAGCGGCTCTCACAGCAGCAAAAGAATAACAGATTAGTGCGTAGCTCATTCCTTTACCTGGTCAATTTAGGCAGGGCTAAAGGCCCAGGTTTTCTGACTTTAATATCGAGCCAAACCTCCGTCCGCCTGAGCGCCATTTTTGAGATTGCAACTATTTTGCTGAGCGCGCAGCGACGTCGTTCTTGTAAATCACACCGTGCTTCATCACGAAGGCGACATGGCGCACCGCGGTAATGTCTTTGAGAGGATCGCCGGCGAGGGCGATGATGTCGGCATCCAAGCCCGGCGCGATTGAGCCAATTTGATCCTGCAGGCGCATGGATTCGGCGGCGGAATAATTGGCCGACTTGAGCGCCTGCACCGGTGTCATACCGGCCTTTTGTACGCGATAGATGAATTCTTCGGCCTGATGGCCGAATGCACCAGCGACCGCGTCAGTTCCAAAAACGATAATGAGGCCCGGCGTGCGGACGGCTGCGTTGAACATTTGATCGTCGTCAGGCCAGACTTTGTGCATAGCTGCAAAACCTTCAGGCGTGTAACCGCCAATGCCAAGATAGTTTTTCTCGTGATCGAAATAGTTTTGAAAGACCAAGCCCGCTTGCGGGTCGAAAAACACGTGGTGCTCGGCCATCAGCTTCAAATCAGATAAGGGCATGAGCATGCCATGCTCGACTTCAGTGCATCCAGCGTCCACGGCTTGTTTGACGGCAGAGGCGTAGGCATGAACGAGGGTGCGCAAGCCGTCTTTTTTTGCCTCGTCGCACGCTGCGTCGAGCTGGTCCTGCGAAAGTGTTGGCGTTCCGCCCTGTCGAATGCTCGCCGAGGCGAAAATTTTGATCAAGTCCGCGCCCATCGCCTTATCCTGGTCAACGTATCGGCGAATTTCCTCGGGCGTGCCGGTCTTCGGGCCGCGGCCAGCAAGCGGGCGCACCGCGGTGAGAATGCGCGGGCCGGGAATCTCGCCGCGAGCGATAGCGTCGCGCAACGGCACGTCAGCGGGCGCGCCGACGCTTTGAATGGTGGTGAATCCCGCCATGAGCGTGGCCCAGGCATTCGCGGCCATAGCGAGGAATGCGTGCTCGGGCGTTTCGTTCTTGCCCACGTCGTCTCCGGCGAATCTGCCGTCGGGACCGAAATGCCAGGAGATATGCTCGTGGCAGTCGATCCATCCGGGCATGACGGTTAGGCCACGCAGATCGTAGACTTTCGCTGCGGCGGAGGTGGCGTTTGCGGCGACGCGCGCGATTTTGCCATGCTCGATAAGGATATTAGTGTTGTGCTCGATGTGCCCTCGGCCGTCGAAGAGCGTGCCGACGCGAAGGAGGATGGCCTGGTTACTTTGCTGGTCAGCCGGCTGGTTTGTTGACTGAGCTTGCGGGTGATCTTGCGCAAGGACGACGCTCGCCAGGCTTGTTAATATTGACACGCCAACTAGCGCGGTGACGATCAGCAATAACTTACGATCAATTCTCATAGCGCTCCCTTTCGATAGTTCCAGCGAAGGATATTTCCTGCGCCAGCGCGCCCTGAAATTATCAAAATCAGCGCCGGTGGGCTACAGGATTTAGCGGCGAGCATTTGCTCTACCTCGTGGTGATGTTGCAAACGGGAGCGTGGAATGATATTTCTCACGGTTCACTGCGACGCGATAAAACCTGGATTATCCGCAGAAAGTGAATAAGTTCTGAGGTTGAGGAGCTGACGTGAAGATTTGCGAGATGAATTGGAAGCAGGTGGAAGATTATCTGAAACACGATGACCGCGCCGTTCTGCCGATTGGCAGCACGGAACAGCACGCTGGCCTGAGCCTCTGCGTAGATTTCATTCTCTCAGAGCGCATTTCCATCGAAGCCGCCGAGCCGCTCGGCGTTCCGGTTTTCCCCGGCTTGCCGTACGGCCTGACGTCGTACTTCATGGCCTTCCCCGGCACCGTGACGTTCTCCACGGAAACCTACGCGCGCGTGCTCCACGAAATTCTGGACAGCCTGATGAGCCACGGCTTCAAGCGCATCGTGGTGGTGAACGGCCATGGCGGCAACGCTCCGGCGCAGGCTGTCATTACCGAATGCCTGCGGACGAATCCGAATGTTCGAATGAAGCTCCACAACTGGTGGAACGCTCCGGCGACCTGGGCGAAGGTGCAGGAGACGGATTCGGTGGCTTCGCATGCGTCATGGATGGAGAACTTCCCGTGGACGCGGCTCGAAGGCGTGAAATATCCCGCAGAGCGCAAAACCATGATTGACGTAGCGCTGATGCGGGCGATGCCTCCGGAGGGCGTGAGAAAATACCTCGGCGACGGAAATTTCGGCGGCTACTATCAGCGCGCGGATGAAGAGATGCTGGCTATTTGGAAGGTCGGCGTCGAGGAAACGCGGCGCGTGGTTGCCGAGGATTGGCCATGAGCGCAGGGCCCCGACGATGAAGCGCCAAAGAACGCGATGAAAAATCCAGCAATCATTGCGCACGGCGGATGCGGCCGTGTGGACGAAAGCAGCCTCTCCGCAAGGGCTGACGGCGCAAAGGAAGCCGCCGAGGCGGGATGGAAGATTCTGCAAGAGGGTGGAAGCGCCATTGACGCGGTTGAGGCTGCTGTTGTCGTCCTGGAAGATAATCCGCTTTTCAATGCTGGCCGCGGCTCTGTGCTGAATCTGGACGGACGCGTGGAGATGGATGCTTCCATCATGAACGGTGCGACACGCGCGGCGGGCGCGGTGGCGGGAGTTACAAGCGTTCTGAATCCGATTCGACTGGCGCGACGAGTGATGGAAGCGAGTCCTCACGTCATGCTGATTGGAAATGGCGCGGATCGTTTTGCGCGCGCGCAAGAATTTGCTATGTGCGCTCCGGAAGAACTGATCGTCGAGTATCGAAGAAAAGAGTGGGAGTCAGGCAGGGCGACCAAGGCCAACAGCAGTATAAGCGAGCATGGCACGGTGGGCGCAGTGGCGTGCGACCAGAATGGAGATCTGGCCGCGGCGACATCAACGGGCGGGATGAAGGGCAAACTTCCGGGCCGCGTAGGCGATTCGCCGATTATCGGCGCTGGAACTTATGCGGGCAAGCGGATCGCGATCTCGTGTACCGGGAATGGCGAGCACATTATCAGGATGACGCTGGCGCGATTGGTGGCCTTCTTGTATGAGCGATGCTCTGACCCTCAACAAGCGGCGCAGGAGGCGTTAAGCCAACTTGAACATGAGCTTGGCGGAGAGGTTGGGCTGATTGTTGTTGATTCTGACGGCAAGGCGGCATTTACAAAGAATTCGCGCCATATGCCTGTGTGCGCAATCAGTGCAGATGGGACGATTTTTCAGTGTTAAAAGCCAACAAAACCTTCTTTTGGAGCGTCATTAGCCGGATTTACCCATCGAAGATTAGGGCTAAAGCCTGATAGTGCCCTCCTGGAGCAGAAGCTAATCTAGGAAATGCGCTCAACCTGCTTTTCCGCGCATCGGCGCCGCAAATGATCAATTCGCCCGCAAAAACGTGGTGCAACTGGGCTGGTATACTGCTGGCGTGCTGCTTTTTATTGAGGCCGGCGAATATCGCGGCGCAGCCGGTGCGCGTGCGCTTTCATGAGGGAGTGACGCACGGATTCCTGGTGCTGTTCGCGCCTGACGGCAAGTTGCTTGCAACAGGGGACATGCTCCAAGTAAAGCGCGGCAAACGATTCTTTTCGCAGCTCATTTTTCATTTCCATGATGGATCAATCTACGAGGACTCTACTGTTTTCCTGGAACGCGGTACTTTTAAGTTGCTCACCGACCATTTGATTGAAAAAGGGCCCTCATTCAAGGAACAGTCGGAGACCTGGATTGACGTACCCAAGGGAACATTCAAAGCGTGGTCGATAGACGAGCACGGCAAAAAGAAGGAAGTGTCGAAGAAGATCAAGTATCCCGACGACGTGATGAATGGACTGGTTTATCTCGTTGTTAAAAATATTGTTCCGACGATGAAAAGCACAACGGTTTCGATGGTGGTGGGAACGCCGGAGCCGCGAGTCGTGAAGCTGGATATTACGCCGCAGCTTGAGGACACGTTTTACGTGGGAGATTCGAAACGCAAGGAACTGCACTACAAAATTCACATCGATATTACCGGCGTGGCAGGCGTCGTGGCTCCTTTGATTGGCAAGCAGCCACCGGACGAAAATATGTGGATTGCGGCGGGCGAGGTGCCCACATTTCTGAAAGAGCAGGGCGAGCTATATAACGGCGGGCCGATTTGGACTGTAGCGTTGGCGGGGCCGCGATGGACCGCGAGCCAGCAGGAATCAGAAAAAAGTCATGAGTAGTTGGCCGTCGCGCCGCCCGGCAGACAGTTCAAGAAGCAGGCACAAGGTACGAGCGCTATTCGCCAGACGTCTCAGATGCGCGTGGTGCGGCGACGATCGACAAGAAGGAAAATAATCACGATCAGGAGAATGAGACCGAGTCCGCCGCTGGGATAGTAGCCCCAGCCCGCACTGTACGGCCAAGCCGGCAGCAGGGCCAAAAGAAGCAGGATCAGAAAAATGATGAGGATGAGACGCAGCACGTGTCCTCCTTCGCGCGTTTACAGCCTAGCTGAGCGCAGAAGGGCGTCTATCAGGATGAACCTGTATGTTCTGGGCGCGGGATGCTTGAGGCCCGGGTAAAAGTCCCATCAGAATGGCGGTGGCCCGAAAGGCTCCGCCGGCGCGTGCATTTGATATTCATGAGGCGGCCTGTCGCCGAGCAAGTAGCGAACAAAATAATCCCAGCGACGACGGGTCATATAGGGCGTGTCATCCGCATAGCCGTGGCGCTCGTTGGGCAGCGCGAGCAAGTCGAAATCCTTGTTCGCTTTGATGAGCGCGTTGACCACAAGGAGCGTGTTATATGGCGGGACGTTGTTGTCGATAGTGCCATAGGCGAGCAGCAGATGGCCTTTGAGATTTTTAGCGATAAGCTCGTTGGCTTGATTGTCGTAATTGGTGGTGCCGTTGGGGTTTTTCACGAGCAGGCCCTGCCATTTCTCTCCCCAGTCGTCCTCATAATCGCGATTGTCGTGATTGCCAGACTCCGAAATGCCCACCTTGAAAAAATCGGGATAGCGGAACATGGCGTCGGCAGTAGCGTAACCGCCTCCGGAGTGACCGTAAATGCCGGCGCGCTTGATGTCGATCCATGGATAGCGCTGCGCTAACTGCTTCATTCCAGCGACTTGATCGGGCAGCGTGTTGTCGCCCATGTCGCCGTAATAGGCTTCATGGAATTTTTGGGAGCGCCAGGGAGTGCCCATGCCATCGATTTCCACTACAACGAAACCAAGTTCGGCGAGCGACTGGCAATCTCCGCGGGCGGCGGAAAAATTCCGACTGCCAACGCTGCCCGTCTGCGGGCCGGGATAAATGTGATTGATGATGGGATATTTTTTGCCCGGATCGAAATTCGTGGGCTTGAACATCAGGCCGTAAAGGTCGGTAACACCGTCGCGGGCTTTGACAGTGAATGGAATGGGCGGCTTCCAACCCGTCGCGACGAGGCGCGAAATATCGGTTTTGGAAACGGTGGAAACGAGCTTGCCGCTGGCATCGCGTAGAACCGCGACAGGCGGAACTTCGGGAGTAGAAAAAGAATCGACGAAATAGTGGCCGCCGGACGACAGCGTGATTTCGTGATTGGCGTTTTCAGGAGTGAGCAGCGTGAGATTCTTGTCGTCGAAGCCGATACGGTAGAAATGAATGTAATAAGGATTGCGGCCTTTCTCCTTTCCGACAGCGGTGAAGTAAAGCAGGCGATTCTTTTCGTCCACCCGAAGCAACTGAGCAACATCGCCATCGCCGGAGGTTATTTGATGCTCCAGCTGGCCGGTTTGCAAATTGTAGAGATAAAGCTGGCCCCAATTGCTGCGCTCGGAGTACCAGATGACTTCGTTCGACTCCGGCAAGTAGCGCCAGTCCACCGCGTCGATTCCAGATTCGTAGAAAGTAGGGACGTTTTCGGAGAAAACGTCGCGGATGTCGCCAGTCGCGGCGTCGGCAACGCGAAAATGTTCGTGCTTGTGATCGCGAGATGTTGAGACGAATGCAATGTGCGTGGAATCAGGACTCCATTGCACGTCGGACCACACGCCGGGGGTGCAAGCAATATCGTCGCACAGAGTGGAGCGATGCTGGTCGGGCGGCATCTTGAAGCGAATGACGCGCGGAGGGTTGACGCCGAGGTCAATGACGACGCGCTGGATGGTAGTCACAATTTTGTCGCCGGGAAGAGGATATTTCCATTCTTCGAGAGTAGGATGGCCGACGTTGGTCTGGACGAGATACATTTCGCCGTCACCACGCTGGTCCTGCTGATAGGTGGCGATTTTCGTCGAATCGGGCGACCAGGCAACGATAGGGCGGTCGCTATGAATCCAGCCGGCATTGTCGGTGGCATAGCCGAAGTCCTTCACGCCGTCGGTAGTGAGTTGCGTTTCTTTTCCGGTAGCCAGGTCGCGTAGCCACAGATTGTAATCGCGGATGAAGACGACTTTTTTGCCGTCGGGAGAGAGCGATTCGTTGTGAGCAAGAGCATCATGGAAAGCGGCGGCATGATCTTCCTCGTCCAGCAAACGGGCGTCGTCTTTGGGCACGAAGCAGCGAGCATCGGAAGCTTGCAAAGTGCACTGAAAATGCTTGCTTTTGGCGTCCACAAAAATGGAACGCTCGTCTCGCGAGAACACGAAGCTGAGAAAAGGCAAATGGCGCGCATCGTAATGAGCGCCGGTGGCGGCGGAAAGGGCCGCAGCGACAGCCGCGTGGTCAAAGGCGGGTCTGCGTTCACCCGTGGCGGCATTCACGACGACGAATTCGCTGCCGCCGGCGGTTGTCGAGCGATACCAGAAGCGATGGTTCGGGAGCCAGCTCGGTCGAACTGTGCCATAGACGAGGCGGTCGATGTTGTAAGGCATGAATTTTTCGGCATGGGCATAGTCGGCGTCGGTAAAAACGCGCTGAGCGCCGGAGGAATTCTGCTGGGCATTTTCCGGCGCGGCTTGCTGAGCGATCGCGGGCGCACATACAATCAGCGATAAAGCAAGAAGCGCTGCTATTACTGCAGAACGGCGCACAAGCAAAGAATGCATTCTTTCCTCCCCTCACAAATCGCACTGCGGATTAGATAAAAGATTCAACCTAAGAAAATCAAATGCAAGTGCGGGAGTATGGCACTAAAAGAAGAGGCGGGCAAATCCTGCAGAATGGCTTGACGCGCTGAACTATTCTGGGGCGCGGGAACCAGCATATTTGCGCCACAGGCGAAGAGGACGAAAAAACGAGGATGCCACGCCTGAGCGAGAGCGAAAATCGGCAGCAGACCAGTCTTCCTCGGCGGGCGCTGTTGAGAGGCGCAGCCAGTAGCGAACCCCGCGAGCAAAGCCTTGAACCATGGCGATGCGATAGCGTGAGCGCCACAAAATCCCGTCAGGCAGTTTGCGAGCAACGAGCAATTGATCGCGAAACTGGGAGGCGATACTGCGAACAGCGACGTCCTGCCTAACGCGTTGCAAAAACTCCGAAGGAGGTTGTGTTTGGAAAATGGAATGCGCAAGGCACAGGCCGAGATTCACCATGCGCGAGGCGTCGTATCTGTCTGCCTCCTCGAGGAGGCGCTGCCAGTCAGCGGCGCTGAGTTTTTCCGCGATGGCGGCAACATCGGCGACCCAAATCAGGCGCGACCAAAAATCTTTCGCGCCGTGAACGCACAGCATCAGCAGATTGTCGGCCGGCGAAAAGGTTGGCACTTCCCTGCCGTTCACGCAAACGATGGCGGGGCGCCGAGCCATTTCGTCGATGCGGGGCGGGCTCGGAAAATGGCGCAGCGTGAATTCGGTGTGAAATTCGACCAGCGCGCGATTCTGCTTGTGCAGAAAAACATATTCGCCGGGAATTTCGCGGCGACGCTTTGCGAGAAAGCTTTTGCGCGGCAGCCTGGCTTCGTAGCCGAGGGCGTTCATCTCATCGTAAGCGCGTGGCATGAATTGTTGCGCCACGACGATATCGAGGTCTTCAAACTGGCGAAGCGACGGATTCCCATACGCGAACTGCGCAAGAGTTGGCCCTTTATATGGGAGCGCCGGAATTTGCCTTTGACGGAGGTTGTTTACGATGCGCAGAAGTTCTGCCATCAATAAGAGCGAGCGCATCGAGTATTGGCGATTCTCCTCGCGCAGGCGGTTCGAAATATCGCCGGGGATTTGTATCTGCGAATAGCGGGACAAATGCTCGCAAAGGAGCGGCAGCAGGCCATTCTCGACCGCCAAATTAAGCATAAGTGGCCAATCGAGATGCGACGCGAGAAGCGCCGCCAAACGTTGCTGGCGGCCAGCGTCCAAAGGATTTCGTGCGCAGCTTAGAAGAACTTCGACTTCAGGCTTGGTAGGTGGTGGCTGCGGCACGCGTTTGCTGCTCCTGGACCAGAATCGAAAAGAGCAGAATAAATCTTACTCTGAAAAATGGCGGCGCGCGCTCATTTCGATGGGAGGCCGCCTCACCTAAATGAATCGTTTCGAACGAGCGGCTCCTGCTGCGCCAAATCTGCAGCAGCTAAGGGGCGAGTTGAGGACCTTCTGGAATCGCGGCGATGTGCAGACGGCCGAGACGCGAGCGAAAGCTACTCGGATCAATTCCGGCAGCGGCGCACACTGTGAAGAAATCGTTTTTGTCGCGAAGCAAAAAGTGCTCGGCCTCGTGGCGGGCGGTGAGGCGGTCGCCCCGCAAGTCTTCGAGAGCCTGCGCGAGAACCGCGACCCAGAGTTTCTGCTCCGAAATTGGAGCTTCGGTTTCTTCCCCTCGCACGATTGATGCTTGACGTCCACTCATAATTTCCATGTCAATGCCCCCTGTTCACCCGGCCGTTCCATCCCATCGGCCAATGCGACAACTGTGAAAAAGGCACGTAGAAGGCCAGATGTGCGAAGAAACCGAAAATACGTGCAGCGCCTGTAAGCCCATGCTCAGCTTGCCTGTACAACAATTTTCTGAAAACGTGGAGAAACGATTATGAACATGAGCGTGTTTCGCGAGCGAACATGGCCGCTCGACTGTTCCATGGAGGAACAACGAGAAGGATGCCCCTTCGCCAGACTGAACAATTACGAGCGATAAAATAGCAACGTTTAAGTTTGCGCCAGAGCTTGCCCCAAATCAGCTTTGAGGTCTTCGATGTGCTCGATGCCGGCGGATAGGCGCACAAGATTTTCAGTGATTCCCAAGCGCTCGCGCTGCTTGGGAGAGAGGTCGCGATGCGAGGAAATAGACGGATAAAGAACGAGACTTTGCACGTCGCCAAGAGATGTAGCCTTCAAAAACAGCTCGAGGGAATCAACGAAGCGAAAAACGTCGTCGCGGCCAGCGCTGCGAATTTTGATGGAAAGCACGCCGCCAGCTCCGGCGCCGCCAAACAGTTGCTGCACGAGAGCATGGTCAGCATGCGACGGAAGGCCCGGATAAAAGACCTCCTCGACGCGCGGATGAGCGGCAAGAAATTCGGCAAGGGCTTGCGCGTTTTCGCAGTGGCGAGCGAAACGCAGCGGCAAAGTCTTCAGTCCGCGAAGCGTGAGCCATGCTTCGAAAGGGGCGAGGACGGCGCCAACAAGCCGCGAAAATGAGCGCGCTTCATTTGCGAATTCCTCTCGGGCAATGAGAACTCCTCCGGTCAAATCGCCATGGCCGCCGAAATACTTAGTGGCGCTGTGAATGACGAAATCAGCGCCATGATTGAGCGGTTGCAGAAGCAACGGCGTGGCAAAAGTGTTGTCGACGATGATGCGCGTTTTGTGGGCGCGAGCCTCTTTTGTGAGCGCAGGCAAATCGGGAATGCGAAGCAGCGGATTGGTGAGGCTTTCGAGAAGCAAAACATTGGGCCTGGACGCCCAGAGCGCTTCGCGGCCCGAGCGGCTGAAGACATCTACGAATTGAACTTCGGCGCCCCAGCGAGAAGCAACTTCGAGAAGGAATTTTGTGGTGACGCCGTAGAGATCCTGCGAAGCGGCGATTTTGCTGCCGTGCTCGACGCCAGCGGCAAGGAGCGCGAGCAGAATCGCAGACATTCCGGAGGCAAGGCTGATAGCGGCGCTGCCGGCCGGGGCGGCTTCGAGGGAAGCAACGGCTTCTTCGAGGGCGGCGTTGGTGGGATTGCCGTGGCGGGAATAGGTAAATCCAGCGCGTTCGCCGGAACTGATGGCGTCAATGTCGGCGAGATGGTCGTAAATAAACGTGGAGCTGCTGTAGATGGGTGTGGACATCGGAACGAAGCCGTCGGGACGCTGGCGTTCACCGGCATGGACTGCACGCGTGGCGAAACGTTTGGAGTGGAGATTGCGAATCACGGTGGCCCTCCGCACATTGAACAGAAACGGACATGCTAGCGAGGCGGCGGCTCGAAAGCAAACGCCCAGCGATAGTGACGAGCGACGAACTGGCAAAGAACATTGTCTGTAGATGAGAAGAGCAGCGGACCGGCAACCTAGTTTTCGATGCGCTGGTCGAGGGTTTCGCGGACTTTCAGGGCAAGCGAATTCAGAGTGAAAGGCTTCTGCAGCAAGGCCATGCCTCGGCCGAGGATGCCGTGGTGCACGATAGCTTCGTCAGCGTAGCCGGACATATACAAAACGCGAATGCCAGGGCGAAGCTGCCGCATCTGTTCGGCGAGCTGACGTCCGCTGAGTCCGGCCATGACGACATCGGTGAAGAGCAGGTCGATGCTGCCTGGTCGCGTTCGCGCGATGCGCAGAGCTTCGTCAGCGTTTTCCGCCTCGAGGACTTCGTAACCCGCATCGGCGAGATATTCAAGAGCGAGATCGCGAACCCCTTTTTCGTCTTCGACGAGCAAGATGGTTTCTGAGCCACGACGGGAAGACTTTGGCTCCGCCGGTGGCAATGCGAGCTGCACTTCCGCTTCGACGCGCGGGAGGTAAACCTTGAAGGTCGCGCCCTTGCCTGCTTCGCTGTAAACCCAAATGTAGCCGCCGCTCTGCTTGACAATGCCGTAGACGGTAGCGAGTCCAAGACCCGTTCCCTTCCCTTTCTCTTTTGTAGTGAAAAAAGGCTCGAAGACGTGCGCCTGGGTAGCTGCGTCCATACCGATGCCCGTGTCGCTGACCGCGAGCATGACGTATTCGCCGGGCTCGACGACAGCGTGCCGCGAATAGGAACTATCCAACTCTGTATTCGCAGTCTCGATGGTGAGTTTGCCTCCGTTGGGCATGGCGTCGCGGGAGTTTACAGCGAGATTCAGAATGACCTGTTCGATTTGGCTGCGGTCGGCGCGAACGTGCCAAAGCTCAGAAGCATTCCTGGTGACCAGTTCGATGTCTTCGCCAATCAGACGCCGCAGTATTTTCTCCATGTCGGTGACAACGTCCTGCACGTTTAGAACCTGAGGAGCGAGCATTTGCTTGCGGCTGAAAGCGAGCAATTGGCGCGTCAGCGATGCGGCGCGTTGGGAAGCGTCGTGAATTTGCTCGGCGTTGCGCCGCAGCGGATGCTCGCCGCCGAGCTTGTCGAGCAGAAGTTCGGCATAACCCTGAATGACCATGAGGAGATTATTGAAATCATGAGCAATGCCGCCAGCGAGGCGTCCCACCGCTTCCATTTTTTGCGCCTGGCGCAGTTGGGCTTCCAGCTGTTTGCGATCGGTAATGTCGAAAGCCATGCTGATCACGCCGGTGACTTTTCCTGAGGCGTCGCGGACAGGCTCGGCGTGGCAGGCGTAAGAGCCGCCGCCCCACTCCACGTGAAATGTCACGGATTCGCCGGTAAGCGCGCGGCGGTGGGCTGCAAGGGGAGGGAAAGTCCGGTCGTCAGTCTGGAAAAACTCATAGAGTGTCAGCCCCACTGCTTCGTTTGGCTTAAGGCCGAGGCGCGCCAGGCCGGCGCCGACAGAGGACGTGAAACGAAGCTCAGTGTCAGTAGTCCAAAGAATGGCGGGCAGTTGCTCGATAAGGACGCGGAGGCGTGCCTCGCTGTCGCGCAGGGCCGTTTCGGCGCGCTTGCGCTCGATGGCGAGTGCAATCTGGCCTCCGACGGAAGTCAAGAATTCGAGATCGCGCTGCGTGTAGGCGTTTTCGTCCTCGTAATGCTGCACTACAAGGACGCCGATGGTAGCGGAAGGCGTGCGCAGAGGGACGCCGAGCCATGACGGAGAAGGCGTACCCACAAGCTCGACTTCTCCCTGCTCGGCCAGTTGGTCGAAAACCTCTTGTGGGATCAAAGTGGCTTCGCCTTTGCGGAAAACGTAGCTGGTGCAGCTGCGATTTACGGTCTGCGGCGGAAACGCGGTGTCGTATTTGTCGACGAAGAACGGAAACGTAAAAAGGCAGGAGACTGGATCGTAAAGAGCGACGAAACAATTGTCGGCGTACAGAACGCGAGACAGAGACTGGTGAATGCGGTGCAGAAGTTCATCCAGATTGTCAGTGACGTTTGCGGCGTGAATGATTTCGAAGGAAACCTGGCGCTCGGCCTCGGAACGTTTTCGCGAAGTGATGTCTTCCAGCGTTCCTTCGTAATAGCAGATGCGGCCGATCACATTGCGGACAGCGCGCGCCGTCTCTGAAACCCATATTTTGCCGCCGTCTCTGCGCAGCACTTCAGTCTCAAAACCTTCTACTGTGCCGACTTTTTCCATGATCGCCTTGAATTCGTCGCGATGCAAAGCCTGCGTGTACATCTGAGCTCCGATATCGTTGACCTCCTGAATCATTTCGTCCGGCGACGAATAACCAAACATGCGCGCCATGGCGGGATTGACGCTTATGAATTTACCATCCGGCGTGGACTGGTAAATGCCTTCGACGGCGTTTTCGAAAATGCTGCGGAAGCGCTCCTCCGCCTGTTTTTGAGCTTTTTCGGCGCGCTGACGAGCGGTGATGTCCCGGAAGGTCACCACCGCGCCCACCACTTCTTCACCTTCGCGAATGGCGGTGCTGATAAATTCCACCGGGAAGCTGGACCCATCTTTGCGCCAGAACACATCGCCAGTGCCATGGCGGGTGGCGCCATCTCGGAGGACCGCAAATACGGCGCAATCAGACTCAGGCCGCAGTTTGCGCTCAGAGTTGGAATGGTGCCAAAGCGCGTGTGCATTGCGGCCAATCACCTCTTCGGGCCGGTAGCCGAGCATGCGCGCGGTAGCGCTATTCACAAAAGTGAGTGCGCCATTGCGATCAAGACCGTAAATCCCATCACCGGCGGAATTGAGAATCAGATTGGTCTGGCGGCTGAGCTTCAGCAGGGCCTGTTCGGCTTCGCGGCGCTCGGTGACGTCCAGCATGAAACCATGCATCAAAATGCGATTGCTGCCCTCTTGCACCAGCATGGCACGGTCCCGAAACCATGCCAGGCAGCCATCCCGCGTGTACATACGGTATTCAACTTCATAATTCGAGCCATTGCGAAGGCTCTGCTCTTCCGCTTCCATCACTCTTTGACGATCGCCCGGATGAACCTGCTTCAGCCACAATCCTTTGGTGTTGATCCACTCATCCTGCGAAAAGCCGAGCAACGAATGGATCTGCGGGCTGACGTATTCCCATTTCCCTTCGAGGCCGAATTCCGCCACATAGGTGATGGCCGGGAGTTGTTCGACAAGCTGGCGATAGCGCGCGTCGGCGTTTTCGATTTTTGGAAAAGGTATGGAGATTTGAGATGGGCCCGCCGTTCGAGCGGAGGTTACAGATTTGCCGGAAAGGACGCTGGCATCGTGCGGATGGTCTTTGCCATTTTTTCCATTCGCGCCGCTTGTGCCGTTTCGCCCATTCGATATAGAGCCTTTGGGCTGCTTCCGGCGCGAGTCACTTTTCGTGGGCATTCCGGTTGCTTACCTTGCTCGACGCAGAGCGATGCGTCGGAAGACAGATTTACCTCTGAGTTTGTGCAGACACATTATCCAGAATCCAGGCACAACTCAGTTTTGTAGTTTCTTACAAGTCTACGCGCTACCGCTATTTAGCGGCTTCCGGGCAGCAACGACAATGGTACCTGAGTACTATCTGTGTCCAGTTGGCAACACCTGGCAATCGAGATAAGCGCGGCAATCAATGGCGCGGCAAAGGTTGCGGAATGGCTTCGCCATCTTTGCGCGGATCGGAAGCTCCAAAATTCACGCCCGTAGAAAAATTCCTTTCGGTAGCCTGCCCGCCGCCCATGCGCGACGAAAAATCGCCGTCCACGCGAATTTGATGGCCACGCGCAGCGAGCGCGGAACGCACGTCAGCGGGTATGCGATCCTCCATATCCAAGTCGCAGCCGCCGAAACTGGCTTTGGTAAATCGCGCGGCCTCCATCGCTGCCTGAATATTCATGCCAAAATCCACGATATTTGAGACGAATTGGGCGTGCGCTTGCGCTTGATTGAAGCCGCCCATAATGCCAAAGGCGATACGCGTATCGCCGTGGGTCATAAAAGCCGGAATGATCGTGTGCAAAGGGCGCTTGTGGCCGGCGAGAACGTCAGGCGAGCCCGGCTCCAAATTGAAAAGCGCGCCGCGGTCCTGAAGAACAAAACCCGTGCCACCGGCGACGAGCCGCGAACCGAACTCCTCGAAATTGCTCTGGATGAGCGAGACCATGTCGCCCTGCTGATCGACGACGGTAAGGTATGTCGTGTCTCCCGCCGGGGGATTTCCCGACGCGACGTTGCAATTCGCTTTGGACATGTCTATCAGCTTCGCGCGGGCTCGCGCGTATTCGCCGGAGAGCAGGCCGCCAATCGGAATCTGGCTGAACCGTGGGTCGCCAATATATTTCAGCAGATCCGCATAAGCGAGTTTTTTTGCTTCGATCATGACGTGCAGGGCGTCCGCGGAATTGTGCCCATATTGCGCCAGCGGGAACTGCTGCATGATGTTCAGCATTTCAAGCGCGGCAATTCCCTGCCCATTGGGCGGCAGTTCGTAGACGCTCCAGCCGTGATATTGCGTAGAAAGAGGCTCGACCCATTCTGCTGAATAATCGGCAAGATCTTCCGCGGTCATAGCGCCGCCTTCGCTCTTGGATAGAGCGAGAATGCGCTGCGCCAGTTCGCCCTTGTAGAATGCGTCGCGACCTCCAGTGGCGACCAACTCCAGAGAATGCGCAAGGTCTTCATTACGGAAAATCTGGCCGACCTTCGGCGCCTGGCCGTTGATCAGGTAAACGCGCGCCGTTTCTGGATTTTTTGCCAAGAAATTCGCGGCCTCCGCCCAATACATCGCATCCCACTCGGGAACGGGAAAGCCTTCACACGCATATTGAATCGCTGAAGTCATATCCTGTTGCAGAGTCAATTTCCCGAAGCGGGCGAGAAGCTTGCTCCAACCATCGACGACACCCGGCACCGTCACGGAATCAATGCCATAGGCCGGCATTTTGGTGATCCCTTTGCCCTGCAGAAATTCAGGCGTAAGGGCCTTTGGCGACCAGCCGCTGGCGTTCAGGCCGTAAAGTTTGCCGGATTTCGCGTCGTAGACGATTACGAAAAGATCGCCGCCCATGCCGTTCATCATTGGCTCGACGACGCCCATCACGGAATTCGCCGCGATGGCCGCGTCAATGGCGTTGCCACCGCGCGAGAGAATTTGCGCGCCGGCTTGCGCGGCCAGAGGACTTTCCGCCGAGACGATGCCGTAGCGGGTGATGACCATGGACCGGCCTTGCGAGCGCGACTGAGCGCAAACGCGCACCGGCATGAGCGCAATAGAAATTGAAATTGCCACACCCAAGAGGAATACAAACGCGAGACTGCGCTTCATCACTGCAAGACTCCTGTGATTCGGAAATTTACTTATTACTTCTTGGGCTTTGGTCGTGACTGGGGCGGCACGACGCCGTTGTTGCGATAGTAGGTCACCAGGTTACCTTCGTGTTCGCCGGAGTGCTCGATGATGCCTACCCAATCTTCGAGGTGCGCGAGCGCGCCGGCATCTCCGCCGGCCTTGAGGGCGGCAGCGCCATCAGCGAAGGACTTTTTGACAAAGGCGACGATCTGCGCTTTGGTCTTGTATTCCTTCGGATCGTTCTCGATTCCCTTGAGGCTCTTGCCGAGCGCCGCATTGGTCGCATAATAGTTTGACGATGCCAGGTGATTGAGAATCTGCCCAAACGTGCGGACTTGGTCGTTGGGCCGATAGTTATACTTGCTCGCAGGCCAGTCTTCCGCCATGGTGATAATTTCCCTGCCGGTGCCATTCCAAACGCGCAGCAGCGCTTCCGCTGGACCTGGAGATTTGCGGGCAGCTTGAGCGGATGCAACAGGGGCGCCGGCAATCAGCGCGAAAAACGCAAGCGCGAGAACGGAAAGAGTGAACTTTTTCATCAGGGGCTCCTTCGACGCGAGATTTGGCGCGAGGCGGATAGCCTACCTTTGGCGGCGGATTATGTCCAGCGCTGCTGCGGGCAATGACAAGATCGAGGGAGCTGGATCGTTTGAATCTTGAATGCCAGTTTCACGATTAAGCCCGTTCAAACTGGCCGCCGCTCGATGCGGGGAGTTCCAAGCAGGCGCAGAATTATGATTGTTAGCATTCGATTGGTGATGAGCGCTGCTGTCCGGTAAAATGGAAAATGTAGTTGCATGGAGGGATGAACTGGGACCGTTGAAAGATATCGGGACGAGCGAAACGCCCATCTCTGATTCCGGATTGAGTTCGACAGACGCAGAGTTGATTGCGCGCGGCGAGCATCCGGAACCATTTTCGATTCTTGGGCCGCATTGGGCAGGCGCGTCGCACGAGCATGGCGTATTCCTGCGGACATTTCAGCCAAGCGCAGCCCGTGTGAGCATCGTCTGGGGCAAAAATGCGGAAGAGCATGCTGCAACGTGCGTGCACGCGGCAGGATTTTTCGAAGCGTTCATCCCGCTGGAAGCTTCCGCGGCAATAAGCACTGAAATTGCGCCTACATCGTACCGGCTGCGTATCACTGACTCTGGCGGCGCGAGCGTCGAACTCTATGACGCTTTTGCTTTTCCACCCCTGCTGACCGATTACGACCTCTATCTGCTGGGCGAAGGCACGCATTTTCAAAACTATGAAAAGCTCGGCGCACACCTGCGCGAAATTTCCGGCGTCACTGGAGTGCACTTCGCCGTATGGGCGCCAAACGCAATGCGCGTCAGTGTGGTTGGTGATTTCAACTGCTGGGACGGGCGCGTGAATCCGATGCGCGCGCGTTCGACGGGTATCTGGGAGATTTTTGTCCCGGAACTGCGGGAAGGCAGTTTCTACAAATACGAGATTTTGTCGCGCTCGGGCGAAATGATGACTTTGAAGTCTGATCCCTACGGCTTTTCTGCCGAGGCGCGGCCAAAATCGAGCTCCGTAGTCGCGAATCTTGACAGCTATTCATGGAACGACCGTGAGTGGATGGGCGGGCGCGCGAAATTCGACTGGCAACACGCGCCAATTTCGATTTACGAGCTGCACTTTGGCTCGTGGCGGCGCGGCGCGGATGGGCGCTGGCTGACATACTCGGAAATGGCCGGCGAATTGATCCCTTACGTCAAGCAAATGGGCTACACGCATATCGAGTTGCTGCCCGTGATGGAGCATCCGCTGGATGCTTCGTGGGGCTATCAGACGGTTGGATACTTTGCGGTGACCAGCCGGTACGGCACGCCGCAGGAATTCATGAATTTCGTCGATCGCTGCCATCAAGCGGGCATCGGCGTGCTTCTCGACTGGACTCCGGCGCACTTTCCTCGCGATGGCCACGGGCTTTCGTATTTTGACGGCACCTATTTGTACGAGCACGCCGATCCTCGGCGCGGCTCGCATCCCGACTGGGGCACACTGATTTTTAACTACGGGCGCAACGAAGTGCGGAATTTTCTCATGTCCAACGCGCTTTTCTGGCTCGAAAAATACCATCTTGATGGCCTGCGCGTGGACGCGGTGGCTTCCATGCTGTATTTGGATTATTCGCGGCGCGAAGGCGAATGGCTGCCCAACCAATTCGGCGGTCGCGAAAACCTGGAAGCAATTGCGTTTTTGAAGCAAATGAACGAAGTGGTGCATGCGCGGCATCCCGGGGTGCTGACCATTGCCGAGGAATCGACGGCGTGGCCCGCGGTTTCGCGTCCGACTTATCTGGGCGGGCTGGGATTCGATTTGAAATGGAACATGGGGTGGATGAACGACACCCTGCGCTACTTCGCGCTGGACCCCATTCACCGGAAATATCATCACGGCGAGCTGACCTTTTCGATGCTGTATGCGTTCAACGAGAATTTCATATTGCCGCTTTCCCACGATGAAGTGGTGCACGGAAAACGTGCATTGATTTCCAAAATGCCGGGCGACGACTGGCAGAAGTTCGCAAATCTGCGCCTGCTGTTTGGTTATATGTACGCGCACCCGGGAAAAAAGCTGCTGTTCATGGGCTCGGAGCTGGCGCAATGGAGCGAGTGGCGCGAGAACGCGGCGCTGGAATGGAATTTGCTGGAATTCCCTGCACATCGAGGGATTCAACGGCTTCTGACCGACTTGAATCATCTCTATCAGCGCGAGTCCGCACTGCACGAGGTGGAATTTGAATGGCCGGGATTCGAGTGGCTCGAGGTGCACGACGCGGATGCCAGCGTGCTGGCGTTCGTTCGCCGAGGACGGCGTCCGGAGGATTTTCTGATTGTCGTTTGCAATTTCACCCCGATTTTGCGGGAGAACTATCGCGTCGGCGTGCCCGAGCGGCGCTTCTATCAGGAAATAATGAACACGGACTCGTCATTCTATGGCGGCAGCAACGCCGGGAACGGCGGCGGCGTAAACGCCGATCCGGTACCGTGGAATGATCGGGAATTTTCTCTGAAATTGATTCTGCCGCCTCTTGCCGTAATGATTTTCAAGCCGCAGCGCGACTAGCGCCAGATGCGTTAGCACCTGCGTCTTCCTTAAGGTGTTCTGAGACGCCTTCTTTGTGCTCTTCCCCTGAAACCTTGTCCTGGAACTTTTTTGCGGGCTCCTGCGTAGCTATAGGTGAACGCGCGGAGGCGTTTACACATGAAAAGACTTTTTGTGTTCCTGGCGGCCCTAGGCATGGCGACGGCGGCTTTGGCAGCAACTCCAGAACGGTACCTGCACGTGAAAGTTGACGGCGTGAATACGAAGGAACTGGTGCGCGTGAACATTCCTCTTTCGCTGGCGGAAGCGGTGATTCCCGCGATCCATGAGCGGCAGCTGAACAATGGCAAGGTCCAAATTGGCAACTTCCAGACGAATGGCATTGACCTGCCCGCGATTCTGGCCGCATTAAAGTCGGCACCAGACGGCGTGTTCGTTACCGTGCAAAAACCGGGGACCGATGTGCGCGTGGCGAAGGAACATGGGCAATTGATCGTGCACGTGATCGACGCAAAGAACCAAGCAAGGGTGGACGTGACGATTCCCTGGAGCGTGGCGCAGGCGCTGACCTCGGAAACCGCAGATCATCAGCTCAATATCGAAGCGGCGATTCAAGCACTCGACCGCGCCGGCGACACCACCCTGGTGACGGCGACGGATTCGCATTCGCACCAAACGATACGCGTGTGGATCGACTCGCACAACACTTCCGATTAGCAGGCTTGGGGGTCCATTACAACTCAAATGCCGGAGGACGCCGATGCTGCTGCTCGGGAAAATTGGGATAGGCTTCGTGGGCACTTTGCTCGTGGGCGGCGCTATCGTTTCGAGCGAAGGATTCATTCACGTGAAAGTGCATGAGAAAAATCCGCATGGCACGCATCTGTCGCTGATCGTTCCGGCGATGATTATGCCGGTGGCGGCGCGGTTCGTGCCGCGGCGGAACCTGGCCGACGCGTCGAAAAATCTGCGCCAGTATCTGCCCGTGGTTGACGCAGCGATTTCGGGGCTCAGAGACTGCCAGGATGGGCTGCTGGTTGAAGTAATTGATGAAAATAGTCACGTCACAGTAGTGAAGTATGGTGACTCCATTGTCGTGGATGCTGATGACCCGGGCGAGACGGTCCATGTTGCCGTACCGCTGGGCGCCACGCAAAGGACCATTGACGAAATCGCCGAGGCGAACGGCCCGAGCTGAAGGATAAAGTGATCGGCGGCCAATTGTCAGCAAGCTAAAACTGCTAAGACTTGGGCGGAATCCAGTAAACCTCTTCGTGGATGGAATCTTTTGCGAAGCGGCGGCGCTGCAAAATGCCTTTGGCGTTTTCGATCATTTGCGGATGCCCGCAGAGATACGCCGTCGCGTTCGACGGATCGAGATTCCAGGCGTCCGCGTATTTGCGGAGCAAGTCTTCGATGCGCCCGGTTTCGCCCTTCCAATCCGGATCTTCCCACGGGCGGCTGATGGAAGGCACGTAAGTGAGCCACGGCAGCGCCGCGGCGGCTTTTTCGAGCTCCTCGCGATAGCCGAATTCCCAGGAACGGCTGGCCGCGTTGATTATGAACAGGCGATGGCCGCCGTCGAACTTCCCTTCGCACCAATCCTTCCCATAAGCGCGGACATAGCTGACAAACGGCGCGACCCCGGTGACCGTGCAAAGCAAGAGATGATTTTTGTGGCCGCTTTTGACATCGAGAGTGAAGCGACCTTTGGGAATTTTGCGCATCGAGAGATGCTCGCCGACGTCGAGCTTGTATAGAAGCGGCGTCAGTTCGCCTTGCGGGACGAGCTCGATAAAAATTTCCAACTCCGGCTCATGCGGCGCAGAAACGATCGAGTAGGCGCGTTCAATAAGTTTTTGGGTGCCATCGACACCAAGGGTTGCGTACTGCCCGGGCGCGAAGCGAAACTCTCCGCCGGGATTCAGATGAATGGCCCACAAATCATCGGCGATTTTCCTGCGGCGCGTGATTTGCGCGCGAAAAAACTTGTCAGGCGAAAGTTCCATTCACTCCTCGTTTTCGCGAAGAGGAAACGTAGCAAGAGAATTCATTTTGCGCAAGGCAAGAGGCGTGCGGGTTGCGTGGACGTGTTCGGGTATATTTGCTCAGCCAGGATTCAGGAAACACCTTCCAGGATGCGGATGTCGCGCTCGGCGGCGCCGTGCAAGACTTTTAATGCGGCTTGATATGCGGGGCTCTGGTATGCCGCGATGGCTTTTTCCACGCTGTCGAATTCGATCACCACGGAGCGCTGGTTCAATCCCGCCTCGAAAGTTTTCGCCGGAGTGCCGCGCGCTACAAAGCGGCCTCCCGCGCTTTGAATCGCCGGAGCGGACAACTTCGCGTATTCTGCGAGAGCAGCGGAGTTTGAAACCGAGCGGTAAAAAACGACCCAGTATCCTTTGGCCACTGGCGCTTCCTCAAGACAATCGAGCTCAGGGTACATCAACCGGCTTGCGGGAAACAGAGCAAAAGATTCGGGCGGGCTAACCGGGCGTAATTCAGTTCTTTCCTGTTTGCCGGTTATTCGCCGAAACGGGTACCACTGCTCGTGTTCGGGGCGACGATTACATCGTAAGGATGGCGCGGAACCGGGCCTTGCCCTCCGCAACGCGTTCATAGGCCTTCGGAGCCTCGGCTAACGGATATGTTTCAACAATCGCTTTCACTTTCCCCCTCGCTACGAAATCAAGCGCCTCGTAGAGATATAGAATCTTCCTCCTGCCGTGATTCGATGCGAGGCCCGTTTGGCTCGGTGCATTCTTTGGATGTCCACTTGCTCACGTAAGCGGGATTGGCCGCGTCGGCCACGGACAGATAGCTGGCGAATGGCAAAGCCAACCGGGAAGTGATGCGTCCCGCATCCGCAGGGAACGGTCGCGGAGATTTAAGACGCTTACAGTTCCTGGCCCTTCTTGCCCACCATTTTGCGCAAATCGAAGTTGGTGCTCAGATTAGCGAGCTTGGTTTTGCACTCGAAATGCGCTTGCTTGTCGTTGGGCGTAATCAGCGGCTTGCCGTCTGGGCCTTGTCTGGCGAAGGAAAAAAGAATGCCCTGAATCTGCTTGCCGTCCTGTGATTTAAGGATTTCCACAGCTGTCGGCGCAACTTTTCGCTTGGCCGGCTTCACCTCCAAAGAGGCTTTGCCCTTTAAGCTATCGTTGCTCTCAGTCGCGAATGGCGTCATATCCATTCCGCCGACGAATATTTGATACATAGCCGGCTGCTGATCGACATACTGCTCAACTTGCGCCTGAGAAGCGCGGCCGCTGAGAACGGCTTGGCGAGCGAGCGCGTCGCGGACGGTCTGTGCGGAATTCCAACGGATGATATAGGTTACGTCCCGAGCCCCGGCGGCTGGCGCTTGCTGATCCATGCCCGGCTGTTGTCCATTGGACGGTGGCTGCTGACCGCCTTGACCCGGACTACCCATGGAGCCGGGACGGCCAGGCGGCATCCCTTCCGGACTTGGCGCGCTTGGTGCGCTGCTGTCCGCCGGCGCTTGGGGACTTTTGCCCCAAGAGGCCAGGATAGTGCTCTGCTTGACCCAAGGAGACCGGAACAGAATTTCCCGAACGTCATTTTCATTCCACTGCTGGTACGGCTTTGCCATCCAGACCTGACTCGATGCATAAGCCAGCCCCGCAATCACCAGGAAAACCACACCGAAGAGAGTGAATTTGCGCATGCTACACCTCCGATTCGGAAGATGAAATCTTGCGGCAAGCTGCTTCAAGTCACGCCGCAGAACGGACCGGCTCAATTTCTATTGTAAGCAGATTTCGCGCGGCTGCGCAATTAGGGGCTTCACTGCGGCATCTCGGTTAAATGCTTCCTCTTGGGAAGGCGTTCCAGGCGGTAAATGGGTTTTTGGTGGGCTTCAAAGTAGTTGCGCATCATCAACTCGCCGACAAGCCCGACGGCAAGGAACTGCAGCCCGAAAAGGCAGAGCAATACCCCGAAAATCAAAAGCGGGCCGTGCTGAACAAAAAGCTGGACGTGCGAAACAATTTTCTCGACAAAAAGTGTCAACAGAATCGCCCCGCCAGAGAGGAAGCAAATTACTCCGGTGGGTCCGAACAGATGAAGTGGCCTGAGCATGTAACGCAGCATGAAACGAATGGTGATTAAGTCGAAGAAAACGCGGAATGTTCGCGAAAGGCCATAATGCGATTTGCCTTGAGGGCGAGGAATATTTCGTATAGGAACCTCAAGCACTTTTGCGCCGTTTAGTGACGCCAAAGCAGGAATGAAACGGTGCAATTCCCCATAGAGTCGGACGTCTTTGATGGTTTCGCGGCGGTAAACCTTAAACGTCGTGCCGAAGTCGTGGATGTTGACACCAGAGAGTTTAGCCATGAGCCAGTTGGCGATGCGCGAAGGAATGCGGCGGAAGAAAAGATTGTCCACTCGCTTCTGGCGCCATCCACTGACGATGTCGGCGTCAGTAGAGAGAAGCGTGTCGATAAGGCGAGGGATGTCGTCAGGATCGTGCTGCAAATCACCGTCCATCGAAAGCACAATGTCGCCCGCGGCATGATCAAATCCCGCGGCAAGAGCCACCGTCTGCCCATAGTTGCGTTTGAGGCGAAGAAAAACCACCCGCTTATCGAGCTCGGCGAGCTCGGAGAGAATTTCCGCAGAAGCGTCCGTGCTGTGATCGTCCACAAAGACAAACTCAACAGGATCATAGCGGCCGGTCATGACTTCGGAGAGGCGGCGGTGAAGTTCGCGGAGTGACCCAGCCTCATTGAGCACGGGAATGACCACCGAATAAGTTGGCCGGATGATCTCGTTTTCGCGAATGACTGTCAATTCAGGCCTCGATAGCTGATAAGTTCAACGTGTTGTTGCTTTAAGGCCGCGCGCACAGCCGGCTCAACGAGCGCCTCGAGTTCCCGCTCGCGCTCCTGCTTCAGGCGCGTATCGCTTTGTTCGAGTTCCTTATCGCAATGCCCCGGATGGCACATCAGTTCGTTCACTCCCTCTGGCATGGAGCTTATCATGGACAGAATGGCGCCGCGATTCAAGGTGCCGGTCGCAGCAACTCCCCAGAAATGTTGCGGGGTCACCAGATGATGATCGTGAACGATTCTGCGGAACGCCGGCGCCGCAGCGTGGGCGAGAATTGCGGTCGCGTTCCGACTCCACCAACGGGAGCCGTTGCGAAACGCTAAAGCAATTAAGGAGCCAAAATCCTCGAATGGTTTGCGGATACGGCGGATGCCAAATTCTTCCGCTACGCGCGCAACCTGTTCCATTACGCGAGGATGCGAGTGCGTGTGCTTATGCGAGTCCAGATGCGTAGGCTGGATGCCGGCGCTGATGACTTTGGAAATTTGCGCGCGAAGCTCGGCTGCAATTTCCTCGGGCTTTATCGCGCCAGCCGATAATTTCTTGACTAAAGCCGGCAAAGTGGCGGGCAAATTGCCTTCCGCGTCGGCGAGCGAACGAATATCGTTCGCCGCAGCCACGCTTTGACCTCCAACTAAGACCAGATGGCAACCTATACCCAACTCGAGGTTTCCTTTCGCGTGCTCGACTGCGTCATTGAAGGCTGCGCCGTTTGCCATGATGGTGGTGCTGGTGACGACTCCCTCCCGAAAAGCGCGGACAATTCCCAGATTTACGCTGCGCGTGTAACCAAAATCGTCCGCATTGACGATGAGCCTTTTCATCGAAAGTCGTGGCGCCCGTGATTGGCAGAATCATAGCACGGCCCAAAAGGAGAATCGCGGAAGAGCAAATTTTCTAGTTCGGGAAAGAAAACTCCGGAAATGGAAGTGAAAAAAAATCCCGCGCAGGACTTTTCAACAGTTGTGTTGAAAAGCTTGTGGAAAATCGCATTAATGGACAGTTAACAGCGGATGATTCAAGCGCCTATGCTCTTTGCACAAGCGTAGGGCATTCCTGTATTTTCTGTGAGCCATTCACCTGACGGGAGACTTTCGACGAGCTTCACTGCGATTCGTAAACTTTCTGACAGCTGCGAAATGCGGAAAACTCAGTAGCAAAATGATCTTTACGAGCGCCTGGCAATTTCAGTACCAATGGGGCGGCGGCTCTAGCTTAATCTCGATCTTCTGCTCGGGCTTGTCGAGGTTGTAGTACCGCCCGAACGGCTTCCAGCCATCCTTCACCACCTGAATCAAAATTCTTATGCGCGGAACGTCCTTTACGATGGCGACGCCTTTCATGTCCGTCTTCAAGTCGAACTCCATCTGTTTTTCGTGACGAAGGAATCGGTGTTCGCCCCAGTGCAGGTAAACGCTTGCATTATCAACAGGCTTGTTCTGGGGCCCGCCGGTAACAATGATCTGCAGCGACGTGACTGCGTCCTTGGAATCTTCTGCCGTCTTGTCTTTTCTAGCGCCTTGCGAGAAGACCGGCGCAGATAGAATCAGAAATGCAGCAACCGTGATAATAGCTTGCCACCCTAATGCTTGTATTCGGAGAGTCGTGTTCATGTGAGACTGGTCCTTTGCCGCGTCGCCGGCCTCCTTCACACGGCATTTTCTCATATTCAGCAGCGGGCGAGCGAAGCTTTTGCTCGATTGACTGCCGTTGCAGCCTGAGCTACCTTGCCACTGGCATTTCGTCGAGCTTAGCCAGCTATCCGCTAAGTTCCGCAATGGCATTTTTGCTTTTATACCTTCGAGCGCGGTTGTGCAAACGAAATCGCGGAGCGAGAAATTGCAACAGAGTTGGCCGGACCGTTCAGGTTCTCAGGTTCCCTAAGGAGGAATCATCATGGGGTTTTCCACAGATGCGATTCACGTGGGCCAGGAGCCGGACCCGGCTACCGGAGCGGTAGTCGCTCCGATTTACCAAACGTCGACTTATGTTCAAGAAGCGCTGGGGAAGGATAAAGGGTTCGACTATGCTCGAACGAATCATCCGAACCGCAAAGCGCTCGAGCGCACTGTCGCGAAACTCGAGGGTGGAGTCGCCGCATACGTCTTCACTTCGGGAATGGCGGCCATTGATTCCGTGTTGAGGCTGCTGCGGCCCGGCGATCACGTGATTCTGTCTGAGTCGGTTTATGGCGGCGTATACCGTCTCACCACGCAATTTCTGGTCCAATTCGGGATGGAATTCAGCTTCGTGAACACTTCTTGCCTCAACAAGGTGAGCGCGGCGATCCGGCCAACCACAAAGATGATTTACGTGGAGACGCCGACGAATCCCACGATGATCGTGAGCGATCTAGCGGCGATCGCGAAAATCGCGCGCGAGAAGAATCTTACAATGGTAGTCGACAACACTTTCTTGAGCCCGTATCTGCAGCAGCCGCTGGCGCTTGGCGCGCGCATCGTCGTTCATTCGATGACCAAGTATTTGAATGGCCATAGCGATTGCATTGGCGGCGCGGCGATACTCGCGCGAAAAGAAGATGCGGACAAGATTTACTTTTTGCAGCGTTCGGCGGGAGCCGGGCTGGCGCCGATGGATTGCTTTTTGGTGTCTCGCGGAATCAAGACGCTGGCAGTTCGGATGGAGCGGCACTGCGCCAATGGCATGGCAGTTGCTCAGTTCCTCGAAGGACATAGCAAAGTAAAGCGCGTGATCTATCCGGGCCTGGCGTCCCATCCGCAGCACGACGTTGCAAAAAAGCAACAGCGCGGGTTCGGCGCGATGCTCTCGTTTGACGTGGGCTCGCTCGAGGCCTCGCGCGCCGTGCTGAACAACGTGAAGCTGTGCTCGCTAGCGGAGAGTCTTGGCGGCGTGGAGACGCTGATCTCGCTGCCTGCGCTGATGACCCATGCGTCCATTCCGCGGGACGTGCGACTAGCCACCGGCATCACCGACGGGCTGATACGCCTGTCCATCGGAATCGAAGACGTGGAAGACATCATTGCTGACCTGGACCAGGCACTCTCGCACGTTTGAAGCTCATGAGCTATTTCCTGCGATTTTTTCCGCCGGAGTCGCTCACCGCTTCCACTATCCATTTCATGTATGGCGCGAAGCCGGCGAGAATGGGCAGAGCGATGATCTCGGGCGTGTCGTAGCTGTGCAGTCGGCGAATTTCCATTTCGAGCGCGGCGAATTTGCGGCGCGTGGTCTTGATTACGATGGGCACTTCGGCCGCGGTCTCGACTTTTCCCTTCCAGCGGTAGATAGATTTTACAGAGCTAGTTGCGATGTTGACGCAAGCTGCCAGCCGCTTGTGAACCAGGGATTCGGCAAGGCGTTCGGCTTCTTTGCGTGACGCGCAGGTTACCAACACCACGATTTCTTTCATTCGAATCGATTCTCCTGGTTACGCGATTCCCCGCTGCGCATTGCTGCCTTTCCCTGATACTTGAATTGCAAGCCAAGATACAATATATAGCCGATGGCCAGTGACACCATACATTTTGGGACTTCCGGCTGGCGCGGAATCATCGCCGAAGATTTTACGTTTGACCGCGTGCGCATTGCTGCGGCCGCGATTGCCGGGCACGTGCGCGGCCGGCACAAAAACCCCACGCTCTTCGTCGGATATGATACGCGATTTTTTTCGGAGGAATTTGCGCGCGCGGCGGCTGCGGTCTTGAAAGAGGAAGGCTGCCATATTCTTTTTTGCAGCGGGCCGACCCCAACACCGGCCATTGCCTTTGAAATTCTGCGGCGCAAACTTCAGGGCGCGGTGAATATCACCGCGAGCCATAACCCAGCTTCTTACAATGGATTGAAATTCTCGGGACCCGATGGTGGCCCGGCGCTGCCGGAAGTCACGCACGATATCGAGGCCCGCGCGAAACGATTGACGGAACGCGTGCGAGAAAACGCAGAGCGTTACGCGGAGCACAGTGGCGATCAGGAATTCGAAATGGTCGATCTACGCGAGGCGTACTTCAAGCGCGTTGGGGAATTGGTGCGCTTCGACGTGATTGCTTCCGCCAAAACCAATTTTGCCTACGACGCGTTGCACGGCTGTGGCGCAGGATGGCTCGACCGCGTACTCCAGGAGCATGGAATCAAGGTGCAATCCATTCGCACCGGGCGCGACGTGCTGTTCGATGGCAGCGGGCCCGACCCATCGGAGGAGAATCTGAAAACGCTGGCGGCGAAAGTACGCGAGACAAAAGCCGCCGTCGGCCTCGCGACAGATGGCGATGCGGACCGCTTTGGAATTCTGGACCGCGATGGCGCCTACATTTCGCCGAATCATATTCTCGCGCTCGTCTTCGATTACCTGATTGAAACGCGCCACTGGAAACTCGGCGCGGCGCGCAGCGTGGCAACTACCCATTTGCTTGACGCGGTCGCGCGCTTTCATGGCGCTCCGATTTTCGAGACGCCCGTGGGATTCAAATACATTGGCCCTTTCCTCGAAGAAGACGCCATCACTCTTGGCGGCGAAGAAAGCGCCGGAATGACCATTCGCGGGCACGTTCCGGAAAAGGACGGAATTGTGGCTTGCCTGTTGGTGGCGGAGATGATTGCGGCGCGGCGCAAATCGATCGCCGACCAATTGCGCGAGCTTTTCAAAAAAGTGGGCCGCGCTTACTGGCCGGTACGCGTGAACTTGCACGTTGCCCCGGAGATTATTTCTGGTTTGCCGCAGCGATTCACTAGTACCTTTAAGGAATTCGCCGGCCGCAAAGTTGCGCGCACCGATCGCACCGATGGGCTAAAATTCGTTTTCGACGACGATTCATGGCTACTCATGCGCCCGTCGGGAACGGAGCCGCTGGTGCGCGTTTATGCCGAAGCGGAAACGCCGGCGAAGGCAAACAAAATGGCCGAGGAGGCTCGCAAGTGGATCACCGGATAGAAGAGCACAATTCTGAAACGGAAAATTCGTCGTCCTTCTTCCGGCGGAACGCGCGTTACTTTTTTGCGCTGGCCTTCTGCCTGCTTGTGCTGCAAGACGTATTTGGCGCGCACGGATTGATGGCCATGCACCGCTCGAAAGTGGAGTTGCGCACCGTGCAGGCGCAGATCGAAAAGCTCGACAAAGAAAATCAGGAGTTGCAACAGCACATTCACAATCTGAAGACGGATCCTTCAGCGATTGAGAAAATTGCGCGCGATCGCATGGGCCTGGCGCGCCCCGGTGAATTGATTTTCAGAATGCCCGCGGCTAAGGACGGCTCCAAAACTGAGGCCGCTTCCCCGCAGCGATAATTTTCCTGATTAACTTAATCCGTAGGAGAATTTTCCACCACACGCTCCGGCGCTTGCCGCCGGAATCTCTCGCGAATCTTTACCAGAATTTCCTTGCCGCGGCCTTTTGTGTAAATGCGGCCCGTGGCGAGCGCCGTCATCGCGACGAAAATAATCAACAGGCCCAGCGAAGCGACTGCAATGCTTTCTCCGCCCTTGCTGAGAATCGAAAATCTCCCATACACGAACTCAACGTGTACCCAGTACACTAACAATGATGCTTGTCCCATTTTGATGAGCGGGCTGAACCTCCATTGCCCCGCGCCCCAGCGGCACCACGCGTAGCTCGCCAGCGCAATCATCATCAGCACGCCCGTGCGCATCAGAAAAAAGTTCGGGCTCGTATGCCAAAAATCGTAGCTCGCGTACATTTTCACGGGCAGCGAATCGAACCACCAGCCCAATGCAAACAAAATCGCGCCCGTCCCGCCCAGAACGCAGACGGTTTTTAGTTCGCGCACTCTCGCCCAATCGCTCACTAAGAAGAATCCGGCCGCGAGGCCCGCGAATGCAAAAGCCGCCCACGGAAAAACTGGAAATAGCCACGGCTGCGGCGCGCCGAGATTGTGCACGCCATTGACATACGACTCGATAGGCCACGGCAGCCAGCGCGGCTGCCAGGTTGTCCACAGAGGAGGAGTGAGCAGAGCGATTCCGGCGGCCACTGAGCCAGCCAGCATCGCGTTCGCCCGCCTCGTTTTAACGAACCGGCAAACGATGCCCATCAGCATTATGGACGCGCCGATGGTGTTCAAAATGTCCACGCGCAGCAGATCGCTCCACGGCGCGTTCGGACAGCCCAGCGCGAATTCCTGCACGCGAAATAACAAGCCCAGTGCGAAAATCTCCGCGCCGCGCCGAATCGTGGTGGCCGCGATTTGATTTGCGGACACTCCTTTTTGCCGCATGCGATTCGTCACCAGCGCGAACGAAATTCCCGCCAAAAAAAGAAAGAGCGGCGCTGGAAGTGTGCCGAGCAACTGCGACCAGCGGAAAAATTGCGTGTTGCGCGCAACAGGTGAAAGCCAGGAATCGTAGCAATGCGTCTGAAACATCAGCAGGCACGCCAGGCCGCGCATCCAGTCGATGTACCCAATGCGTTGCTTTGCCGCGAGCGCCATTACTGAAAAGCATCACTGAATGTCGCCATTCGCGCAAGTCTTTCCGGCGCGCCGCGCGAGCTTCCTGCATTAAACTGTCTGCGCATGCGCGCGCTGTCACGATCACCCCAAATGCCGTTCGCCGCAGCGTTCGTTGTATGGACGGCGCTGGTGCTATTTGGAATTTTCGCTGGCCTGCGGCTCGGCTACGGCGGGCGTGGCCTTGCGGTCGCCATTGCTGTCGCCGCCGTTCTGCTCGCGGCGGAAATTTTCACCGCCAATCCGCGAACGCGCGAGCGCCTCGTCGCGTTTTTCAGCGGACACGCGTTTTTCCTCGCGCCAATTGTTCCGCTCGCTGCGTTTCTCGTGTACGCGCTGAATTTTTATCCGTCGAACTGGCTGCACGTTACCGCCGGCGTGCTCTATGTGGCGATTCCGGCGCTGCTCGCGGCCAGCGCGCGCGGAAAGTCGCCGGGCGTTTGGGAAGATTGCGCCGCCCTCTTCGTGATCTGGCTGCCGGTGCAGTTTCGCTGGATGTACCGCCTGTTTCCCTTCCCCGCGCAACTCACACACACGCTCACCATTCTTTTCGCGCTGGCGACCGCGCTCGAGGCCTTTCTTTTCATTCGCAAACTCGACGGCATCGGCTATGGCGTCGAATGGCGGCGCGGATTCGGCAAGGCCGTCGCAGTGAATTTCGTCTTGGCGGCGGTGATTATCATTCCGCTGGGCGAAGCGATGCACTTCATTCATTTCGGTCCCACGCTGCACAGTTTGCGCGCCACGCCGCTCGCGGGCGCGGAAATTCTGGTGTTCACCGCGTGGCCGGAGGAATTTCTGTTCCGCGGCTTGCTGCAAAATTTACTGGCGCGAACGTTGAAGAGCCGCTATGCAGGATGGCTCAGCGCCTCGCTGATTTTCGGCTTCGCGCACATCTTGCACGCGCCCGTGCCGAACTGGAAATACGTCCTGCTGGCAACCGTCGCCGGACTATTTTACGGCCGCGCGTGGATGAAAACCGGCTCGATGGTGCCCGACACGATCATTCACGCGCTGGTCGACACCCTCTGGTTCGCCTTCTTCCCCCGCTAAGCGGTCAGCCAAGCCACTGATGGCAGCCTGGATGAAATGTCTTTTGCGCAGATTAGAAACTTGGCTTTGGTAGCGCAGAATTGCGCCTTTCAGCGAATCTGCGGTTTTGCCTTGGCTTGGGTAGCGCAGAATCGCGTTTCTCAGCGAATCTGCGGTTTTTCGCGAAGCAGGAGCCGCCTTAGGCTGATTAGATGACGTTGTCGGCTCCGTGTCACTGTTCGGTGAACTACCGCAGTGGTATCATCCGTCCGCCGCCATGGTGACAACAAGAAAACGCGCACAGCCTGCGCCACCCGTCCAGATCGAAAAAGATCGGAAGAAGGAGAACTAATGAGTGTCCGAACATTGTTCTCGACGGTCTTCGGACTAGCGGTGCTCGCATCTCCTCTTGCGCTAGCAAACGCGCAGATTAGCGAGCAAGTCGCACGCTCGCAGGCCGGCAATATCGTCCGCTTAGAACTGCGTTCGACAGTGAATTTCAAGGCCGATCAGTTCCTCGGCGTCCAGAGGGATGAGGAGATGGAACAGACCTTGGGAGTCGCTGCGGGCGGGCAGGCTGGTTTAACGTTTATCTACAAGGTTAGCCCGGAAGGAGTGGAGCTTAGAGAGAACGCTATTGTTTATCACACCTGGACCGATATCGATCCCGTATTCATCGTCGTCATCAACCCAAGGGATGGGAGAGCCTATCGCATACACGGCTTCGGGCGCGGAGAGTCTTTAGCTCAGTTTGAAAAACTGATGACGGCGCTGAAGATGCAAGTGACCAGCCCGGATCAGGCCGAATCACTTGCAGAGTTTTATCGAAAGGTGAACCCGGAGAATTACCAGGCTCTCACCCCAATTTCGAGTCTCCTGGAGCTCAAACAAAGGGCAGAGCGACAATGTCAATGGGGAGCCAGGTCGTTTGATGCCGGGGAAAAGGCATTCGCTGACTGGTGGAAGCAGGCCGAGCCGGTTTGCGCTGCGCTTTCATTCCAACAGAAGGCTGTCCCGCACAATAATGGCTATCTTGTGGAGTGGATCGACTTATCATCGCCTTCAAGTGGGAACTGTGGCGGCTCTCCCCTGCGTGCACAGCTTGAGATCAGATCAGATGGTCATGTCGGTCGTCTGACCTTCACACCAATTCAGAAAGCAAGTAACTCTGCGCACTGACCTGCACGTATGACACACCCACAGGCGAGCGGCGCACCCTTCGGAAATGTGTTCTGGATTTTGCAGTGGTTGCCGCATCCTTTGACGTATAAGGGTGCGCGGTTTTCGGAGATCCGTTCCTCGGATGAAAGATTTCTCGGGTACTGAACCTTGACTTGCGGCCGATATGTGCTATGTTCGTTTGCGAGGTTAGGAAAGAAAGCCGCCGTTATTGGCGGCTTTTTCGCTTTTTGTGCGCTTTCTAAATCCTAATCGAGTTTCTATGGGGAATTAGAACTTAAGCCAAGTTGCTGAAAACAAAGAGACGATGCCGAGTCTAATCGAGTTTTTTCGCTGTTTTTTTCCGCCGAATGTCCGTTTTCGGACACCCGTTTTTCGCTGCTGACGATATGTCGTCAGGCTCAGCGGACGATGCCGGAGAGCGGACTGGAGGCCGTGGCGTAAAGCTTCTTTGGGATGCGGCCAGCGAGAAAAGCCTTGCGGCCAGCGTCGACCGCGGCGCGCATCGCTTCGGCCATGAGAATGGCGTCCTGAGCGCCGGCGATTGCCGTGTTCATCAGCACGCCATCGGCGCCAAGTTCCATGGCGATCGCAGCGTCGGAGGCGGTACCCACGCCGGCATCGACAATCAGCGGCACCTCGGTGATGCGTTCGCGGAGAATACGCAGATTGGCGAGATTCTGAACGCCCATGCCTGAACCAATAGGCGCGCCGAGCGGCATAACCGCCGCAGCGCCGGCGTCCACGAGCTTGCGCGCGACGATCAGGTCGTCATTCGTGTAAGGCAGCACCACGAAACCGTCTTTGACCAGCTCTTTCGTGGCGCGAACAAGCTCTTCGGTTTCAGGAAAAAGAGTTTGCTCGTCGCCGATCACTTCGAGCTTGACCCAGTTGGACAGGCCCGCTTCGCGGCCAAGTCGCGCGGTGCGAATCGCTTCGTCGGCGGAGTAGCAGCCGGCTGTATTGGGCAGAATGAATAATTTTTCGCGGTCAATGTAATCGAGCAGCGATTCTTTGGTGCGGTCGGACAAATTCACGCGGCGGACGGCCACGGTGACAATCTCCGCGCCGGACGCGGCATGCGCGCGCGCCATTTCCGGCAGCGTGCGATATTTTCCGGTGCCGACGATCAAGCGCGAGCGAAACGCGCGTCCCGCAATGATAAGAGAATCCTGCGCGGCTGGCGCAGTAAGCGTTGGATTCGAAAGCGAAGTGGACATCACACTGGCTCCTGTGGATTCGCTAAGCTGAACAACTATTCTAGCAGGATGCGCGCTAACGTGCTGGATTCGTGAGGCTCACCGACGCCCGTGCGGCCGCGGCTCTTCCACGTCGGCGTAGAGGCCCTCGATAATATCGTGATAGCGCTCTTCGACAACGCGGCGCTTCAATTTCAACGTGTGCGTGAGCTCGCCGTCGGCGAAGCTGAAATCTTTTTCGATAAGCGCAAAACGCTTGGGCTTTTCGAACTGCGCAAAGTTTTCTGTCAGGCGCTCGATTTCTTTTGCGATTAGGTCGCGCACCCAGGGATTTGTGCAAATTGAATTGGCGTCGAGATTGACGCTTTCTGCGCGCGCTTTGGCTTCGATGGCCGCGACATTCGGCACAAGCAGCGCCGAGACGAATTTCCTGCGGTCGCCAACGACCATGGCGCTTGAAATATACGGACTGGTCTTCAATTTATTTTCTATGGGCGCTGGCGCGACGAATTTTCCCGCGGCTGTTTTTATCAATTCTTTTTTGCGGTCGGTGATGACCAGAAATCCGTCGGCGTCCAAATGGCCAATGTCGCCGGTGCGCAGCCAGCCATCGGGGGTCAGCGCTTCACGCGTAGCGTCAGGTTTTTTGTAGTAGCCACGCATAATGTTCGGGCCGCGCGCCAGGATTTCGCCATCCTCCGCGATTTTCACTTCGCAATTGCGAATTGGACGGCCGACGGTGCCGACTTTGTTGGAGACGGGCGTGTTCGTGGAAATTACCGGCGAAGATTCTGTGAGGCCATAGCCCTGATAAAGCGGCAGCCCGATAGTCCAGAAAAATTCCGCGAGAGCACATTCGAGCGGCGCGCCGCCGGAATAAAAAAAACGAAGCTTGCCGCCGACTCCCTCGCGAATTTTGGAATAGACAAGGCGATTGGCCACGTTCCACTTCGCTCGTATCGAGAGCGATGGTTTTTCGCTGTAGGCCTTCCACGGGGCAGCATTGGCGGCCACGCGAATGGCCCAATCGAAAATTTTGCGACGAACGCCCTTCTCTTCATGGCCCTTGGCAAGGATATTTGCGTAGCTTTTTTCGAAAACGCGCGGAACCGCGGCAGCAATCGTCGGGCGGACTTCCCGCAAGGCCGTTGCGAGGTCTTCAATTTTCTCGAGATAGGCGACGCTCACGCCATGAAAAAGCGCGGTATAGTCAAAGATGCGTTCGTAGACGTGCGAGAGCGGCAAAAAAGAAAGCTGAACGTCATCGGCAAAATATCCGATCGTCGAGGTCGCGTCGATGGCGTTGGACGTCAGATTGGCATGCGTGAGCATCACGCCCTTGGGCTCGCCGGTGGTTCCGGAAGTGTAAATCAGCGTGGCCAGTTGGCCTGACTTGTTAAGCGCCGCGCGCCTGCGATATTCCGCGATTTCTGGTTCGCCGCTGCCTTCAATCAGCGATGCATAATCCAAAAAGTCATGCCGCAATTCGTCTGGCGCGTTCAGTGAGATTATTTTTTCAAGCGCCGGAAGGTTCGCGCGGCATGCGGCAAGTTTGCGCGCCTGGTCGGCTCCTGCGACGATCGCCACTTTCGCGCCCGCGTCATTCCATATATACGTCAGACGCTCTGGCGATTCGTTGAAATAAATGGGAACATCCACAGCGCCGACGCCAAGCACAGCAAAATCCACAACGTGCCACTCTGGAGAATTCGGCGCGAAGATTCCTACGCGATCACCCGCAACCACGCCCAAATCCGTGAGCGCCTTCGATAGGCCGGCGACGCGCCGCAGCATTTCCGCGGAAGAATAGGCTTGCCAGTTCCCTTCCGATGCGCGATACATCTGGGCGCGCGGATTGGGGCGCGTGTCGATGGCGTCGAGAAAACATTTGGTCAGCGGCGGATATTCGGTCGAATTGGTCATCTTCGCTTTCGCACTTTAGCTTAGCAGCGGCGCGGCGCGCAACTTGCCAGACATGTTGGCCGTAACAGTCAGTTCGGCACTGGCGAGCATCGAGCCTAAGCGTTAAGATGACTGTTCGTGAAAGCTCGGAGGGGAAATGTCCAAGCTGGAAGTGGAAAATAACACGAGCTATGCACCGCAGCGGGCGCCGCGCGGAACGCAAATTTCGTGCAAGGGGTGGCAGCAGGAAGCGGCGCTGCGCATGTTGATGAACAATTTGGACGCGGAAGTCGGCGAGCGTCCCGAGGATTTGGTGGTTTACGGCGGGCGCGGAAAAGCAGCGCGCAACTGGGAATGTTTTCACGCCATCGTCAACTCGCTGCGCAATTTGGAAAATGATGAAACGCTGCTGGTGCAATCGGGCAAGCCGGTGGGAATTTTCCGGACGCACTCTTACGCGCCGCGCGTGCTGATTGCCAATGCAAATCTGGTCGGACATTGGGACGACTGGAAACATTTCAACGAACTGGAACGCGCGGGTCTGACGATGTACGGCCAAATGACCGCGGGAAGCTGGATCTACATCGGCACGCAGGGAATTTTGCAGGGCACATACGAGACATTCGCCGCCGCCGCGCACAAGTACTTTGGGGCTGGCGCGGATCTCGCGGGGAAACTGGTCGTTTCCGGCGGAATGGGCGGAATGGGCGGCGCGCAGCCGCTTGCGGCAACGCTGAACGGCGCGGCGTTCCTCGGAATTGAAGTTGATCCGGAACGCATCAAGAAGCGGCTGAAAACCGGCTATTGCGACGTGATGGTCAACAGTTTGGACGAAGCGCTGCGCATTCTGAAAAACGCGGTGCGCAAGCGCGAGGCCACTTCCGTCGGACTGATTGGAAATTGCGCGGATTTAATTCCAGAGCTGGCGCGGCGCGGCGTGGTTCCCGATCTGCTGACGGATCAAACCAGCGCGCACGACCCGATTGGCGGTTACATTCCGCAAGGGCTTTCGCTTGACGAAGCGAAGGAGCTTCGGCAGCGCGATCCGGAGGCGTATCGCAAACGCGCGATGCAATCCATCGCGATTCACGTGGAAGGCATGCTGGCGCTGCAAAAAATGGGCGCGATCACTTTTGATTACGGCAATAACATTCGTACTTTCGCTTTCGAGCAGGGCGTGAAGAATGCTTACGATTTTCCGGGATTCGTGCCGACGTACATCCGGCCTCTTTTCTGCGAAGGGCGCGGACCGTTTCGCTGGGCGGCGCTTTCCGGAGAGCCGTCGGACATTCATCGCACCGACCAGTTGGTGCTGGAAATGTTTCCGCAAAACGAATCACTTTGCCGGTGGATCAAGCTGGCACAGAAGCGCGTTCATTTTCAGGGCTTGCCGGCGCGCATTTGCTGGCTGGGCTACGGCGAGCGCGATAAATTCGGGCTGGCGTTGAACGATCTGGTCGCACGCGGCGAGCTGAAAGCACCAATTGTGATTGGACGCGACCATCTCGATTGCGGTTCGGTCGCTTCGCCCTATCGCGAAACGGAAAGCATGCGCGATGGCTCGGATGCGATTGCGGATTGGCCAATGCTCAACGCCATGCTCAACACGGCGAGTGGCGCAAGCTGGGTTTCGGTTCACGATGGCGGCGGCGTGGGCATCGGATACGCGGTGCATGCGGGTCAAGTGACCGTCGCGGACGGCACGAAGGAAATGGCTTCGCGCATCGAACGCGTATTGACAAACGATCCAGGGATTGGCATCGCGCGCCACGCGGATGCGGGCTATCCCGAGGCTGTCGAATTTGCGAAACAGCACCAAGTGAAGATTCCGATGCGCTGAGGTCGTATTCGTGGCTCGAACCCATCTGGATTTGCCCGCAATTGTTCTGCTGGTGATCTTGGGTTTGATCTTTGTGTCTATAAATGTGCTCGTCACCATCAAATTCTGCCGGCAAAAAGAGATCTCAGTGAGAGCGCGCATCTTCTTCGCGCTTCGTAATGTCGCTCTATTCATTTTCCTCGCGATCGCATTGGCGGGATTCACGTGGCCGTACATTCGGAACCGGAAGCAAGTTGATTTAATTGCAGGCCTGATCTGATTCGCATGCTGGCTCGTGCTCAGCGCTGCTCTGCACGTTTCGCTGAAGCGGCAGGTCAAGATTCGTCGTGAACTTAGGGAGGGTTCCGGGAGTCGATGACGCCCATGGTCCGATACGGATTGCTCGCATTGATTGTTCTTTCCGCTGGGGGCGCGGTCTTGGTTTCTGTGCTGATTGCGCGGCGGCAGGATCTGCCTGCGGCGGCGCGGCGCGCTTTTTTGTTCAGCAATCTGGCGCTGATTTTCTGTCTTGCTTCGGCAGTGGGCGGAATTTCCATTCTGAATTCATCGCGGGACTTCGGGCTGGCACTCCTAGGACTGGCTGTCCTTTTCCTTGTAATTAAATTCGTGTTAGTGCGAAAATTCGCGCATCTGATTCGTCAGAGCCGGCCGGCGTGCAAATCGAATGCATCTGTCGCCCGCCGCTGACCGGTGAACGTAAACGGTCCCGCGTCACCGCCAGGAGGCCACATGATCGTCATCACCGGAGCCACAGGAAATACGGGAAGCCCCGCAGCGGAAGCGCTGCTCGCCAACGGCGAGAAAGTCCGCGTGATCGGCCGCGACGCCGCGAAACTCGAGCGATTCACGTCGAAAGGCGCTGAGGCATTCACAGGAAATGTTGAAAATGCCGACGAAATGGCGCAAGCATTTCAAGGCGCAGACGCGGCGTATTTGCTGATTCCAGCGGCACTGCAGCGCGAGGATTTTCGCGAGTATCAGGAGCGCGTCAGCGACGCTTACGCCTCGGCCGTTCAGAAAACGGGCATGAAATTCGCGGTCACGCTATCGAGCATTGGCGCGCAGAACGCTGAAAACACGGGACCCATCGTTGGGCTGCATAATATGGAAGAAAAACTGAACCGTATTTCCGGGCTGAACGTCCTGCATTTACGGCCAACTCATTTCATGGAAAATCTGCTGATGAGCATCGACGGCATACGCATGATGAACGTGCTGCCCGGCTCTGCGCCGGCCGATGTGCCTACAGCAATGATCGCTACCCGCGATATTGGGCGCTACGCGGCATCGCGATTGGTTGCGCGCGATTTTTCCGGGCACACGACTCAAGAGTTGCTCGGTCCACGAGATTTGACCATGCGCGATTGCGCCGCGATTCTCGGCCGCGCCATCGGAAAACCTAATTTGGCCTATGTGCAAATGCCATTTATGCTGCTGGAAGCCGCGCTAACGAGCATGGGCCTGCCGAAAACTTCGGCTGCGCTGATTATCGAAATGTGGAAGAGCGCGAATGAGGGGCTCTTGGCGCCGCAGGAGCCGCGCTCCGAAAAAAATACTACGCCCACCACCCTGCAGGAGTTCGCCGAAGAAGTTTTTGCGCCGCAATTCCAGCGCCGCGCCGCCAAAGCGTGAATTTAATTCCGCTTTTGCGCGCGCTATTTCCTGGCTAACTCAGTGCGGGCTTGCTGCAGTTCCGGCCGATCCGCGTCGACGCCGCATACTTTCACCAGCTTGGCGAGGTATGACCTGGCTTCGGTGGTGCGTCCCGCAAGTTGCGCCGCCTGTGCTGCGCCGTAGAGGGAATCGAAGCGATTGGGCGATTCCGCGAGCGCGCGCCGGTATTCGGCAAGCGCCTCGATTGGCTTTTTCATGTCGCGCAGCATGTCGCCAAGCATTTCGCGCGCGGGCATGGTGAGCGAGTCCACGCCATCCGCTTCTTCTTTTTTCGCGGCGGCAAGCATCGCCTTTATGGCCTTCTGATTCTTGCCCTGCGCATAATCGAGCCACGCCTGCGCCTCTTCTGCGGGAATGCTTAGCCATGCTGTTTGCCATAGCTTCGCCGCATCCGGAACATTTTGTCTTGCTCCCTCATTCCAGACACCGGAATTGGCTTCTGCCTGCTGTAGATTTTTTATATCCTGTGTTGCACCGGTTATGTCTCCAGTTCGGGCGCCGCCAATCGCACGAACCCAAAATGTATCTCGCGCGTGAACCGCGCCATCGGGAACTTGCAGGCTCGCAGCTTGTTTCCATTGATGCAGCTCGAGCGCATTTCGAGCCTCGTCATTCGCTTGGTTCTCTGCGATTTCCTGCTTGCTGGCACCCGGGACACTGGCCAATTCGCTGACAATCGCCTCCGCCTTGGCTTGCTGACCGCTTTGCAAATAGGCGTAATTCAAGAAATCCATAGCGTGAAATTGATAACTGGCATCAGCTGTGCCAGCCTGGGTGGCTTTCGCCGCAGCGACTTCTGCGGCGAGGTTTGACTGAATGGCCTCCTGCCACAATCCCAATCGCACAAAAATATGCGAAGGCATGTGCAGCGCGTGCGACGAATCCGGCGCGAGCTTGGCATAACGCCGCGCCGCCACGAGGCCCTGCGGGGCAAGCTCCGGAGTATCGGCGGCGTGGATCAAATAGTGCAGCACTCCGGGATTATCTGGGGCAACCGCCATTAATTTATTCAAAATATCGATGGCCTGCTGGCGATTGGCATCTTGATCGGCTTTCTTGCCTTGCAAAGTAATCAGCGACAATGCGTAGAATGCGCCGGCATTCACATCATCGGGATATTTTGTGAAAATTCGCCCCATCCAATCCGAATACGCTTTGATCCGCGAGGCTCTGCTCAAATTAGGATTGTTCTGGAAGAAAACGCCCGCCGCGACGATGTACATCCTTTCGCGTTCGGTCTGCGCGCGGAGGTTTTGCGCCTGAATGGTGTCCTGATAGCCTTCTTTTAGCGTGTCGGCGCTCGGCCAGTCCCACAACTGATGATAGAGGGGCATCGCTTTGCCCCAATAGGCCATAGCGCAAGTGGGATCCTGCTGCGCGACCTGCGAAAAAGTTTGCTCAGCCTGTTGATATTGGAAATTATGGAGGAGCGCCAGCGCCGTGTTGAAAGTTTTCTGCGCGTCCGGCGTGCAGGAAATAGCAAAATCCACTCGGCCAAGCTGCTCGACTTGCGCCGCTTGCCGGCGTCCATTGGGGCGCGCAGTCTTCGCTGCACTCGCATTCATTTTCGCCGCGTCAATTCTTGCAACAGCGGTTTGTGGCATTAGGAAACCGCCCGCTGCAAGCGCCGCCGTCAGCGCGAACACAGACAGAAAACCCCAGCGGACCACTCTCATAGCCTGCACCTCGCTTGCAATTCTACTCTTTTACGGCGCGGCGACATATCCCGGGCCGTAAATCACTTTGCCGGGCAGGGCGTTGGTCATTTTGCCGGCTGCGATCACTGGAACCCCATTCACCAGCACATAATCCATGCCGACGGAGAGCTGCTGCGGATTCGCGTAGGTTGCCAAATCGCGCACCTTTGCCGGATCGAATACCACCACGTCCGCGCACATTCCTTTTTTCAGAACGCCGCGATCCGCTAAGTGCTCGCGCTGCGCCGGAAGGGCTGAAAATTTCCGAACGGCGTCCGGCAGCGTCAGCAAATGCTCCTCGCGCACGAATTTGCGAATGATGCGCGGGAACGTTCCGAAAGTCCTCGGATGCGGATGAAATTTCTCAAAGACGCCGCTGGTCGACTGGCCCGACGCGTCATTGTCAACTGAAACCCACGGCTGTTTCAGTGCAAGCTCCACATCCGGCTCGCTCATGCCAAAATCGGCGACGCCCACCTGGCCATTATCTTTGATCAACAAATCGAAGAGCGCATCGATGGGATCTTCGTTCCAGGCTTTGGCGACGTCCGCGAGCGTTTTGCCTTCGAACTGCACGAGTTCGGGATTGTGCAATTCGCAAAGCAGAACTCCTTCGGGACCGGCAATTTCCTGCCATTCGTTGTCCCAGGCTTTGCTGGGCGTTTCCATGTCTTTGCGAATGCGCTCGCGTGTCGCCGGATCCCTCAAGCGTTCAAGCATCTTGTCGTTGCCGCCGTCAAGAGCCCACGGCGGAATAAACGCTGCCATTCCGTTGGCCCAGGCGGTATAGGCGTAAGTGTCCGCCTCGATGTCCACACCTTCGCTGCGTTCTTTGTCGATGAACGCCACAACTTGCGGCATTTTCCCCCAGTTCGGCTTGCCCGCGGTCTTCAAGTGGAAAATTTCCACGGGGATGTGCGCCTCTCTGGCGATGCGCGCGGTTTCCGCCAGCGCTTCCATTTCGCCATCGCCCTCGTTGCGCATATGCGTCGCGTAAATTCCGCCGTACTGCGAAGCAACCGACGCCAGAGCGATAAGCTCATCGGTAGACGCGTAAGGCGCGGGCGGATATTCGAGCGCGCTCGAAACGCCGAGCGCGCCTTCGCGCATGGCTTCCGCAACCAGCGATTTCATCTGTTCGAGCTGCGCAGGCGTCGCTTGCACGTCATTCTCGCCGATCACCACGCGCCGCACCTGCGTTGCGCCGACGTAGGTGCCAAGGTTGATGCCCATTCCCTGCTTTTGCAGACGCGCAAAATATTGCGTGAATGTCCGCCAATCGCAGGTGACTCCATAGTGCTGGCAATCGGTGTTCAGGTCCGCTAACGTCGCGTCGGTCTGCGGGCCAACCGTGTCGCCCTCGCCAGTAATTTCGGTGGTGATGCCCTGAAAGATTTTGGATGGCACGTGCGGGTCAGCAAGGATGGTGATTTCCGATTGTCCGAGCATGTCAATGAATCCCGGCGCAACCACGCGGCCCGCTGCGTCGATGGTCTGCTTCGCGTGCGCGCTGGATAAATCGCCAATCGCTGCAATGTGCCCGTCGCGAATGCCGATATCACCTGCGTACCACGGCGAGCCGGTGCCGTCGATGATGTGGCCATTGCGTATCACGATGTCATATTCAGCCGGCGCGACGGGCGAACTCTGCGCGCGCGCTATATTTTCGCCGCCGAAGCCAAATACCAGCGCCGCCGCGCCGGTCATAGCAAGCAACATCATCGCCACCATTTTTCGATTCATTGCGTCCTCTCACCGCTCATTTTCTTGCGCGCCCGAGTATACGACAGACTTGCAGCTTCTCACTGCAAACCTCGAACCCTAGACCTTGCGCGCCGCTGCGCTTTTCAGTACCGTGGGCATCCGCAGAAAAAATGCCTATGCGCACAAAATCGCGGGAGGCTAGTCGGGACGTGCTGCTTACTAACTGCGCTGAGATTGTCACCTTGCGCGGTCCTGCGCCTCGCCGTGGCGGCGCGCTCAGCGAACTTGGAATCTTCCGCGACGGCGCGCTGCTCATTCGCAACGGATGCATCGGCGCAATCGGCCCGCGCCGGCGGATCGAAAGCCTTTCTGAATCCCGCCGCGCACGCAAAATCGGCCTCGGCGGACGCGTAGTCCTTCCTGGCTTCGTTGATTCACACACGCATTTAATCCATGCAGCCTCGCGCGCCGCGGAATACGAGCAGCGTATCTCAGGGGCTACTTACGAAGAAATCGCGCGCGCTGGCGGCGGCATTCTTTCCAGCGTGCGCAAAGTTCGCCGCGCGTCGCCTTCCCTTCTCAAATCCCGCGCGCTGGCGCATTTGGCGCAGTTCGCCGCGCATGGCACGACCACCATTGAAGCCAAATCCGGCTACGGACTGGACTGGCCGAGCGAACGCAAAATCCTGCTTACAATGCGTGAGCTCGCTCGCGAGCAAGCTGTCGAAATCATTCCCACGTTTCTCGGCGCCCACGTGTTGCCTGCTGAATTTCGCGGCCACGAAGGCAAATCCGCTGACGCCTACGTCGATCTGATTTGCCGCGAATGGCTTCCGCGCGTGGCCGCCGAAAAACTTGCTGAGTTTTGCGACGTTTTCTGCGACCGAGGTGCTTTTACTGTCGAGCAATCGCGCAAGGTTCTCACGGCTGCACGCGCTTGCGGCCTCGAGCTGCGGCTTCACGCCGAACAACTCGCGCACACCGGCGCCGCAAAACTCGCAGTCGCACTGCACGCCTCGAGCGCCGACCATCTCGAGAAAGTCTCTGCCAGCGACATTCGCGCACTGGCGCACTCCAATGTGACCTGCACGCTGCTCCCCGGCTGCTGCTTCCATCTGGGCCTCGCGCATTACGCGCCAGCGCGTCGCCTTATCGATGCGAGCGCCATCGTCGCGCTCGCCACGGATTTCAACCCCGGAACCAGCCCCACTCTTTCCATGCCCATGATTCTTTCGCTGGCATGCACGCAAATGCGCATGACCCCCGCAGAGGCCATTGCTGCCGCAACCATCAATGCTGCCTATTCTCTTGGCGCGCACGAACGCATCGGTTCACTGGAAGTTGGCAAGTTCGCCGATATCGCCGTCTTCGATGTAGCCGACTACCGCGAAATTCCCTATCATTTTGGCGTGAACCATTGCTGGCTCACGATGAAGCGCGGCCACATCATATATTCGCGCGAGCAAGGCTAATTTGCGTCTCGAAACAAATTTGTTTTCACGGTGTTGATTCTTACTGAGGAACGAATCGCTGAATGCCTCGTTTAATTGAATGCGTGCCGAATTTTTCTGAAGGCCGCGATGCCGCGAAAATCGATGCGCTCATCGCCGCGATGCAATCCGTCGAAGGCGTCTACGTCCTCGACCGCGAAAGCGACGCGGACCACAACCGCTGCGTCATCACGCTGGCCGGCGAACCTGAGCCTGTGGCGGAAGCCGCTCTTCGCGGCGTGGGCAAAGCCCTCGAACTTATCGACCTGACCAAGCATTCCGGCGCGCATCCGCGTCTCGGCGCCACCGATGTGGTTCCTTTCATTCCTGTTGACGGCGTGAGCATCGAAGACTGCGTGGCGCTGGCCAAGAAAGTCGGCCACGAAATCTGGGAGCGGTACAAGATTCCTGTTTATTTCTACGAGTCTGCTGCTTTGCGCCCAGAGCGCGCCAATCTGGAAAATATTCGCAAAGGCCAGTTCGAGGGCGTGCGCGACGAAATTCTTAAGAATCCGGAGCGTGCCCCGGACGTCGGCGAGCCCCGGCTGCACCCAACTGCGGGAGCGGTAATCGTCGGCGCGCGCAAATTCCTCATCGCCTACAACATCAATTTGAATACGCCCGATGTCTCCATCGCCAACAAGATCGCGAAAGCCATCCGCTTCTCGACAGGCGGTCTGCGCTACGTGAAATCGATGGGCGTCGACCTTCGCGCGCGCCACGTCGCGCAAGTTTCCATCAACATGACTGATTACGAGCAAACGCCGCTGCACCGCGTGTTCGAAATGGTGCGTAGCGAAGCGGCCCGCTACGGCGTTTCCATCATCGGCAGCGAAATCGTCGGCCTGGTACCCAAACGCGCCATCGAGATGACCGCCGATTTTTACCTGAAGTTCGAAAATTTCTCTGCGGCGCAAGTGTTTGAGAATCGCCTGGCCGCCGCGCTCTCCGGCGCCCCGCTCGAATCCGGGCCCGGAAAGCTCGCTGCGCTCGCTCGCCCATTTCTCGACGCCGTCGCCGAGCCCACCGCGACGCCAGGAGGCGGTTCCGTTTCCGCTTTCGCTGCGGCGCTGGCGGCCAGCCTCGCGCAGATGGTTGCGGGACTATCGCGCAAGACAAAATCGCAGGCTGCATATGTCGAGCAGCTCAGCCAAGCCATTGCGGAAATGCACGCCGCTGCGGCGGAACTCACCGCCGCCATTGACCGCGACGCGGAATCCTACAATGCGGTTCTCGCCGCTTTCAAGCTGCCCAAGGAAACGCCCGAAGACGCGCGCCATCGCGAAGAAGCGATTCAGCAAGCGACGCGCGGCGCCGTGAAAGTTCCGATGGCGGTCGCCCGCAAAGCAGCGGAACTTTTTGAGCGCCTGGGGCAACTGGAAAGCATCTCCAGCGCTTCTATGCTTTCTGACCTCCGCGTTGCCCGTTTAATGGCCGCTGCGGGGACGCGCGGCGCACTCGCAAACGTGGCTATTAATCTCGACTCCATCACGGACGCGTCCTTTGTTGCGTCAATGCGCAAGCAGGCGAATGAGATCGAGTCGCGGCTGTCCGCATCGTCAGCGCATGCGTGAGTCACAGCGTCGAAACCACAGTTCAAAGGTCGGATGAAATGAACGCTTCACACATTGTTCGCAAGAAATCCCTGGCGCTGAGCGCCGTCATGGCGGCCGCACTTTTCGCCGCGCTTTTTCTGCCTTGTCTCACCGGCGCGGACACGCTCAGCAGCGACATCATTGCCATGTTCCCAAAGAACATGAGCGAGTTTGCTTACGCAGACATGAAGCAGGCCCGCCAGCATCCGTGGTTTTCACAACTTCAGCAGCAAATGCTTCCCGCGAATTTCCGCCAGTTCGAGCAATTCCTTCGCTCCGCTGGAATCGACCCCGACACGCAGATTGACGAAATCGCCTGGGGGCAATCCGCCCCCACTGCGAAGCACGCTTCAGAGATTGCCGGCGTCGCCCTTGGCACATTTTCGCCCAACTCTACAGAGGCGCGATTCGCTTCGCAAAAGCTCCCGCACATCCAAGTCCACGGTTACACGCTCTGGGCTTTTGGGAGCGGCGCCGGACCGACGGACATTTTCTTCTTCTTCCTTGACAGCAATACCGCAGCGTTCGGCCAGCGCGACATTCTCGAAGATCTCGTTAATGTGCACTTCGGCGCCGCCGAAAGCCTGCTCAACAATTCTCAGCTTTATCCGCTGATCAACGCTGCCAACGGCAACGGCATGATATGGGCGGTGCTCGACAAAGCCAACACGCAACTTGCGCTCCATCAGCTTTTGCCGCAGGCGAGCCAATTCCCGCAAGCCTCGGCGATTCTCAATCGCATTCGCGATATGGAAATTCACGTTCAGGCTGACGATGGCGCAGATGCGAAATTTGACGCGGTTTGTGATTCGCCCGACGATGCCAATCAGCTTGCGGCCATGCTTCAGGGCGGGATCGTTCTGCGGCGCTACCAGGTTCAACAGTCTGATCCAAGCCTCGCCGAAGCCCTTTCCAACGTCACCGTCAACCCTTCCGGCAACAGTCTCAATGTGGACGTTCCGGTAACCAACGAGCAACTCAGCGCCATGATTCGCGATCGCACTTTCGCGGTCCCCGTGCAGCAATAAAGCGATCGTATTTCCAGTGTTCATCTCGCTGCTGTCTGTTTTGCTGCGGAAAAGCGTTCAGGAATGCGCGGGGTTCTTGTGAAGATGTTTCACCAGCGTCGCTGATACCTGGCCATTATCGGAGGCATGCAATCCCTTTTTTTGCGGATGCCCTTTTAGCCCTGCGTGCGGGTGTAAATTATTTTCGCTTGCTGCCGTTTCATCCACAGTACCGATTTTGACTTCGAGCCGGTCTTCTCGCTCCTCGACTACCACATCGCAGTAACGTTCTTGCTGAGCCCGTGTTGCAAAGACTTTGCAGCATTCTCTGTCCACTTCATTGGCAAATTCCCGCTGCTCCGCCTTCGTCAGCCCATGGCGTTCGCCTAGATGTTCGAGCGCCGCCCGGACACCGGCGCGAACGCGCGCATCCTCGCTCGTCTTCAACTCCGTGCGTACGATCTCAGTGCCCACTCTTTTCCACCACGTGAATTTCGCAGGCTTCCCGGCAATCCGGACAATAGTAAAGGCCATCTTCGCAGAGGCGAATGGCGTGCTGCGATTGGCAGTAGCTGCAATACTTCTCGCATTCGCAGTATTTCTCTTCCTTGTCGCACTGCACGCAAACGACTGGACCAGGCATTTGCTCTTCTCCGGCCAACCACTCCTAACGTCAATATAGGTCATTCATGGTGCGTCAGCAAGCCAGTTTCTGCTTTCTGTTTTCAAGACAGGCATTGAATCGCAATAGAAAACGGGAATGCCGCTAGCGTGCAAGTTATGATGAAATTCACGGCACAGAAGGAGTCTCTGCGCGGGTTCGCGTTGCTTGCAGCGTGATGACGCCGGTGGTCAAACCGGAAGACCGTGCGGACACGCGAATTGCCCCGGGTTGCATTTTCGATTGGATAATCAGTTGCGCCAGTCCGTTAAAACAGCGGCGAGTAGTAAGAAGCTGCGGTGCGTTGATGTTGGAAACAGCCGCTTGATCCGCAGACGCGCCGAGCGCGCCAAACATAAAGGCGCCGTGCGAATCATAGAGCAATGAGGGAGGCTTGTCGGCTTCGTGGCTGGAGGGATTCCCGTTGCCCACACCGATGATTCTTGCCGGCCCATACAGCTCAAACGTAATTTCGTTGTCGGCGACTGGCACAACGCGGTTCTTCGCGTCGAGCACAGCCACGGTAATCACAGAAACGTCGCGGCCATCCGCGTCGATAGCCGCCCGGTCGGGAGTCAACTTTATCAACGCAGGCGCGCCGGTAGTTTCCCGCGCGTCTTCAGTCACAACTCGGCCATTTTTGTAGCCTCGCGCACGCAAAACGCCCGGCGCGTACTTCACTTGCCATTCCAGATGCGCGCGGCGGGGCATGGACTTTTTGCCGAGACTGGCGCCATTCAGAAAAAGCTCCACCTGGTCGCAATTGCTGTGCACCCAAACGCGGATTGGCTGACCTTCCCTGCCCTGCCAGTTCCAGTGCGGGAACAGATGCAATACCGTTTTGCCGCTCCACCACGCCTGATAATAAAAATAGGTGTCCTTAGGAAAGCCGCACGTATCCATGATGCCGAACTGCGAGCTGATGCACGGCCATTTGTATGGCGAAGGCTCGCCGCGATAGTCAAAGCCTGTCCACGCAAAAGCTCCAGCCGCAAAAGGACGCGCAGAATAGAAATTCCACCACTCTTCTGCGGTGGAAGCGTAATGCCCGGGCGTGTTCACGTCGTATGCAGACATATAGCCGCGAACGGGATCATTCGCGTAAATTCCGCGGGTGGCGAGGGCGCTGGCGTCTTCGGTGCCAATGATGGGCTTCGCCGGAAATTCGGCGTGGAAGTTGTCCATGCTGTCCTGGTGGAAATAATTGCAGCCCTGCACGTCGACGACAGCGGACGCGCCGTGCCCCCAGTCATTGTTCATTGCCAGCGTGACCGGACGGCTTGGATCGAGCCGGCGAGCCAGGCGCTTCATAGTAGCGATGATGCGCGCGCCAGTGGGAGTGCCCTGCAGCGGCTCTTCATTGCCAAGAGACCAGATAAAAATGCACGGGTGATTGCGGTCGCGCCGTACCATGCGCCCGAGCTGGCTCAACCCTTCGCGGCTCGACGAAAACATGCGGGTTTCGTCCATCACCAGCATGCCAAGGCGGTCGCAAGCATCCAAAAGTTCCGGCGTGGGCGGATTGTGCGAATTGCGGTAGGCGTTCGCGCCCATCTCCTTCAGTTTGGCGATGCGGAAATATTGCAGCCGGTCAGGCAGCGCGGCGCCGACTCCCGCATGATCCTGATGATTGCATGTACCTTGAATTTTCACGCGCTCGCCATTGAGGAAGAAACCGTCATTCGCATCGAAGCGCATCTCGCGAATGCCGAACGGCGTTTCGTAGCTATCGATAATCTGCCCGCTGCTCTCGACTGTCGTGGTCATGCGATAGAGATGGGGATTCTCGAGCGACCACAGTCTCGAATTCTCCACGCGCAGCGTCTGCGAAATTTTCTGCCGAGCCCATCCAGCAATCGACGTCTGGTCTGATTCAGCCCTCGCGACTTGTTTGCCCGCTGGGTCGAAAATCGTCTGCTTAACGCGAAACGGCATCGCCGCATCCTGCTGATTTTCGATTTCCGTCGAGATTGACACTTCCGCTGTACCGCCTTTGCCGTTCGTCGTCACATAAGTGCCCCAATGCGCGACGTGCAGCGGGTCTGTTTTTGTCAGCCACACATGCCGGTAAATTCCCGCGCCTTCGTAGAACCAGCCTTCGTGCTCGGTGGCGTCCACGCGCACCACTAGCACGTTTTTGTCGCCGTACTTCGCAAAGTCCGTGATGTCGAAACGGAAAGGCGCGTACCCGCTCAAATTGCGCCCCAGATAAATTCCATTGAGCACGACCATCGCGTCGCGAAACACGCCGTCGAATTCCAAAGCCAGCCGCCGGCCCGAATCCGTTTGCGGAATTTCGAACACGCGCCGGTACCAGCCAATGCTCGTTTCGGGAAAGTCCCGGCCTACGGGCTTGTAACCAAAATCGTTCAGTTCGGGCGCGTTGACAAAAGGAAGAGCAACCTCGAAATCGTGTGGGAGATCGATGAGTTGCCAGCCGCTGTCGTCGAAATCGCTGAGTGCAGGCGCGAAGATCTCGCCCGTTTTTGCGAACGTGTAATCACCGTAGCCGTTGCCACCAAAGTTAAAATCCTTGGAAGGATCAGCGGCGTTGCCGAAGTGAAAACGCCAGCCAAAATCGAACAGGAACCGCTCGCGTGGAGAAGATCCAGCCTCGCCGCGCTGATTCGCATTCGCAGCGCCCGGCGAGGATTGCGCAGACTTCACCGCAAATGCCCTGGCAGCCGCAGGCGCAAGTGCCCCGAGCTTCAAAAGTTCGCGACGAGACCAATGATTCATCTAGGCGTGAGAATGCAGTATGGGCGAAAGTAACTTTCGTCCGATGCTTCTCGTTCCTCGCGCGGTATCTTACCCGATTTGAAAGCAGAGGTCCGAACTAATTCATTCAATTGCAGCAGCCTCGGCAAAAAAGTGATTTTCGTCCAGACGCCGTAGAGAGTAGGAATGCTGCTCGAGAATCCGGCGAACTCCCATCTCACATTCGGGCGAGTGGAGTTCGCAAATGATCCGCGGGTGGTAGCGCGCTAAGAGTCCCACGGCTCCGCGCAGGACATCCACTTCCGCTCCCTCCACGTCGCATTTCAAGAGATCGGGTATTGGGTGGTCTCGACTGAAGTCATCGAGCGTAGTCGCGTGAACAGAAATAGCACTATGGGCTTTCCCGGTTTCAACAATCCGTCCAACCCCGCGATCAGGGGAAACTGACGCATCGGCCCTGGCAAATAGGACTTCTCCTTCGTGCGATGAGAGAGCAACTTCCAGAACGGAGACCCAGACAAATCCATTGTAAGAAGCGTTCTCCCGCAAGCGGCGGGCAACTTCGGCGTCGGGCTCAAACGAGAACACTTTGCCTCTTTCCCCCACCAGGCGTGCCGCCGCGAGGGTGAAAAGTCCCACATTGGCTCCCGCATCGTAAAAGACCATTCCCGGCCGCAAGTGCTCAACCAGGACCTTCTGGGTTTGTGGCTCAACTACCCCTTCGCAAATCTCTCTTCCCGTTCTGGGATTTATTTTTATCCAAAGACCCTTGGCCGCGCCGGCTCCGATTTCATGCCAGACCTGGAAATTCGAGGGCAAAACTTTGTGGCTAACGTAATGAATAAGGCTGCCGAGCACGGGCGTGGTCCGCAGGCGAGAAAGAAAAGGAGGGCGTCTCAAGTAGATCTGGCTGACGAACTCTCTAAACTGTGCCATAGCGCCTATGGTGATAGGTAGCATCTCACATGCCGCAGGAAAAAACGCCACGTCATTTGGCAATATTTCACAACTTCCGTGAGACCGCCGCGAGTCCACCGAGTGAGGGTTTATTGACACTTGTGCGCCTGCATGCTAGTTTCAATTTTTGCAACAGCAGCGAAGCCATTCTTGCGAAGTGAAATCATTTCGATTAAGCGAGCCATTCTCTCGTGAGCGTTCCCGCAAAAGCTGAACTGCGCAAAACCGCCCTCAATTCCAAGCACCGGCGCATGGACGCCAAGATGGTGGATTTTGGCGGCTGGGACATGCCGGTAGAATACTCGGGGATCCTTGCCGAGCATGAAGCGGTGCGCACGCGCGTAGGCCTGTTCGACGTCAGCCACATGGGCGAAATCGAAATCAAGGGCGAGCGAGCTCTCGATCTGTTGCAGCACGTCACCTGCAACGACGCTTCAAAGCTGGCCATCGGCCAGGCACACTATTCCGGTCTGATGACGCCCAAAGGCACTTTCGTCGACGATCTGCTGGTGCACAAATTCTCCGACACGCACTATTTTTTGTGCGTGAACGCCAGCAATCAAGACCGCGACTACGCGCACATCGTGGAGCACAATAAATTCGGCGCGCAGGTCGAAAACGCAGGCGGACGTTACGCGCAAATCGCCGTTCAGGGGCCGCGCGCGCTGGAATTGCTGCAGCGTCTCACCGAAGTTCCGCTCGGCCCGATTAAATATTATTGGTTCACGCGAGGCGATGTTGAGGCTGTGCACTGCCTGATCGCCCGCACCGGCTATACTGGTGAAGACGGCTTCGAAATCTATTTTGCGCCGGAGTTTGCAGAGAAAATTTGGGATGCGCTGATGGATGCCGGGCAGGATCTGGGCGTGATGGCCTGCGGCCTCGGCGCCCGAAACACGCTGCGCCTCGAGGCGGGCATGGCTCTGTACGGCCACGAAATTGACGAAACGACCACTCCCTGGGAAGCCAATCTCGGCTGGATTTGCAAAATTGACAAAGGTGATTTTCTAGGCCGCGAGCCGCTCGTGAAGCAAAAGGCCGCAGGCGTGAAACGTATCCTCGCTGGATTCCAGATGGAATCGCGCCTGATCGCGCGCGACGGCTACACAGTCCTTGAAGGAGAACGCGCCATTGGCACCGTCACCAGTGGCGGTCCTGCGCCGTTTTTGAAGAAAAATATTGGCTTCGCCTACGTGCCACCAGAAATCAACAGGCCCGGCACGAAAATCGGCATCGCTGTGCGCGCGCAAACCGCGCCGGCAAAAATTGTCACCGTGCCATTCTACAAACGGGCAAAATAATAGGAGCGGCAATGTATCCAAATGATTTTCGATATACGAAAGACCACGAGTGGCTGCAAATTTCCGGCGCAACCGGAACAGTCGGCATCACCGATTACGCGCAGCACGCGCTCGGTGATGTGGTCTTCGTCGAATTGCCAAAACCGGGCACGAAAGTGAAAGCGGGCGACGTCCTCGGCACCGTCGAATCGGTGAAGGCCGTCAGTGAAGTATTCAGCCCGGTCACCGGCGAAGTGACCGAAGTGAATTCCGATCTGTCCAACGCGCCTGAAAAAATCAATCAAGACCCGCACCGTTCCGCGTGGCTCGCCAAAATCAAAATGGACAACACCAGCGAAGCTGCCAAGCTAATGGACGCCAAGGCGTACACTGAATACGTAGCCGAGAAGGAGAAGGAACAGACCGCCTGATGCGTTATCTCCCTAAAAGCCAGTCCGAGCGCCGCGAAATGCTCGATGCCATCGGCGCGAAGTCCATCGAGAAGCTGTTCGAAACCATTCCCGCAAAATACCGCCTGAGCAAGCCGCTGAATTTGCCGGGGCCGCTCTCGGAAATGGAAATCATCGATTATTTCAAAGCGCGCGCGGCCGAAAATTCGCGCGGCTACACTTCCTTTCTCGGCGCAGGCGTCTACCAGCACGTCAAATCCGTTGTGACCGACGCGCTTGTGCAACGCGGCGAATTCCTTACTTCCTACACGCCCTATCAAGCGGAAATTTCGCAGGGAACTTTACAAGCCATCTTCGAATTTCAGACGCTCATGGCTCAGCTCACCGGCCAGGAAGTCGCGAACGCCTCGATGTACGATGGCTCGACCGCGCTCACTGAAGCCGTCCTGATGGCCGAGCGCCTGACGCGCCGGCATCGCGTTCTCGTGGCGAAGACCGTTCATCCGGAATATCGCCAAGTGCTCGCGACCTACGCAAAACATCTCGGAATCGAAATTGAAGAATTCGGTTTCGCACCTTCGGGCCAGGCGGACTTGAGCGCCATTCGTGATGCATCGCTCAACGAAGCCGCCGCTGTCGTCGTGCAATCCCCGAATTTCTTTGGCGTGCTCGAAAAGCTCGCGCCATTGGCTGAACGCGCGCACGCCGCAGGCGCGTTGCTCATCGATTGCATCACCGAGCCGGTTTCGCTGGGAATTGTGAAGCCGCCGGAAGAAGCTGACATCGTCGCGCTCGAAGCGCAAAGCTTTGGCGTCCCGCCGAGTTATGGCGGCCCGTTTGTGGGCGTGATTGCCACGCGCGAAAAATTCGTGCGGCAAATGCCCGGCCGCCTCGCCGGCGAGGCCCTCGATGCCGAAGGCCGCCGCGGATTCTGCCTCACTCTGGCGACGCGCGAACAGCATATTCGCCGCGAGAAAGCCACGTCCAATATTTGCACCAATGAGGCGCTATACGCTCTGGTCGTAACAATTCATCTCTGTCTGCTCGGAAAGGAAGGCTTGCGCGAACTGGCCACGCAGAATTTATCGAAAGCCCGCTTCGCGCAGGAGCAGTTGCAGAAAATCGCCGGCGTCAGCTTGCCCTTCTCGGGCCCGACCTTTAACGAATTTGTCGTCGACTTCGCTCGCCCCGTGAAGCAAATCAACGAAAAACTTCGCACCCAGAAAATAATCGGGCCTCTCGCGCTGGAAAGGTACTATCCCGCTCAACCAAACCGCGGTCTCGTATGCGTCACCGAAACGATGCCGCGCGCCGAAATCGAGCGTTTCTCAGCAGCATTGCAGACAATCCTGGCAAGCTGAAAATAGGAGCGCGGGTTTGGACTCTAAGAACACGACAGCCGAAATCGAAGCTGCGGGAATCAAAAAAGCCGGCACGCACGTCAGCCAGAGCGAAGGCCTGATCTTTGACAAATCCGTTCGCGGAAAGCGCGGAATGGAATTGCCGCCCCTCGATGTGTCGTCAACCGATCCCGCAAAGGCACTCGGCGCGGAATTCGTGCGCGACTCCGTCGAAGGGTTTCCCGAAGTCAGCGAAATCGAAGTCATCCGCCATTTCACGCGCCTCTCCACGTGGAATTACGCCATTGATCTAGGCATGTATCCGCTCGGCTCCTGCACCATGAAGTACAATCCGCGCGTCAACGAATTCGTAGCGCGGCTCGAAGGCCTTGCCACCGAACATCCGCTGCAAGCCGACGAAGTTTCCCAGGGCTGCCTGCGCATCATTCACGATTTGCAGAAATGCCTGCTCGAAATCACCGGCATGGACGCCGCCTCTCTCGAGCCCGTCGCCGGCGCGCAAGGCGAGCTCACCGGCCTGCTGCTGATTCGCGCCTATCTCGAAAGCCAAGGCAATCCGCGCAAAAAAGTTTTAATTCCGGATTCCGCGCACGGCACTAATCCCGCATCCGTAGTCATTTCCGGCTACGAAGTGCAAAACATCAAATCCAACGAGCGCGGGCAGATCGACATCGCCCACTTTCGCGAGTTTGTCACCGAAGAAGTTGCCGCGCTTATGATCACTAACCCCTCCACGCTCGGCGTCTACGAGGAAAACATCGCGGAGATCGCTGAAATTCTGCATGCCCGTGGCGCGCTGCTTTACATGGACGGCGCGAATATGAACGCGCTCGCCGGCATCACCCGTCCCGGTGATTTTGGCGTGGACGTCATGCACCTCAATTTGCACAAGACTTTCTCGACGCCTCACGGCGGCGGCGGCCCCGGCGCGGGGCCTGTTACCGTTAAGAGAATCCTCGAACCGTTTTTGCCGGTGCCGGTTGTCACTGAAAAGGCTGGAAATTTCGCTCTCGATTACGATCGTCCCAAATCAATCGGCCGCGTCCGCGCCTACGCCGGAAATTTCGGCGTGCTGCTTCGCGCGCTGGCGTACACCTTGGCGTACGGCCCGGGAATTCGCCAGGCCACGGAAGACGCCGTGCTCAACGCGAATTACATTCGCAAGCATCTCGAAGATTTGTACGACTTGCCCTATAGCCTGCCCTCCATGCATGAAGTCGTTTTCAGCGACGCGCGCCAGCGCAAGCACGGCGTAAACACCATGGACATCGCCAAGCGCCTCATCGATTACGGATTCCATCCTTACACCACCGCGTTCCCCCTGATCGTTCCCGGCGCGCTGATGATTGAACCTACGGAATCCGAATCGAAGGAAGAGTGCGACCTGTTCATCGACGCCATGCGCTCGATCGCCGCTGAGGCGGAAACCAATCCTGAAATTGTGAAGACCGCTCCGCACGCCACGCGAGTTGGCCGCCTCGACGAAGTTGCCGCGGCTCGGCGGCCCATCCTGCGTTGGAAGCCGCGGCAAAATCAGGACGCACAGAAAGCTGCCGCCGCGCAGCGCGAAAGCTCTCCCGTCGTACCAACCGCCTGATCGCCGGATTCTTCAACATTCCTTCTCCCCACACGCCCGTTTATTAGCCGGTGGCGTTTTCGCGCAATTCCCGCCGCCGTTCCGCCGAATCAGTTATACTCCGCACTCAGTTTCACCCAGCCACCGCCCGGTCAGCTTTTGTTCAGTGAAAGTCAAATGCAAAGGGAATTCGCATGACCGCAGACGAAGCATCGATTCTCGCAGCGCACTTGCTCTCGCGAATGCAGCGCGAATCGGAAATCACTTCTAAAGTCCTCGCCGCCCTTCCCGGCGACAAAGCCGATTATCGGATTCATCCTAAGTCTCGAACTGCACTGGAACTCGCCTGGCACATGATCTCCGTTGAAGTATGGTTTCTCGATTCGGTTTTTCAAGGCGAATTTTATGCCAGCGCCACGGACGCCGTTCCCGATG